>Ga0080013_1003070_pt1 | contig 18224 bp, 34 predicted proteins | sample ETNvirenome_6_85_FD_69236 | JGI IMG/M metagenome (GOLD analysis project Ga0080013, IMG submission 69236) | Marine viral communities from the Pacific Ocean - ETNP_6_85 (SPADES assembly) (version 2) | ecosystem: Environmental > Aquatic > Marine > Oceanic | place: Pacific Ocean | collected 2013-06-19 | reverse complement strand
AATAAATGCTTAAAAGATATAGTATAGCTTTGCTATATTTAAATATGTACCGCCAAATTTAAATAAATTATGAATTACTTTATATTATTTTTATACAATTTTTACAAATATGCTGTTATATCTGTGTTTGGTTTGTTAGCTATTATACTTACTATGTATAATATAACATTTATGAATCTATTATTCTGGATAATTATGCTTTTTATGTCTTTAGTTCAGTTTTTTGCTTACTGCAATGGAATTAAAGCACAACTAGAAAAACAATTTATTGAATCATATAATAAATCAGTAGTAGATAGTCTTGAAAAAATACAAGAAGAAAAAATAAATAAATTTAAAAATAATTAAATGAAATCTGTAACAATTACTGTCGGGGATTATGACTTGGAAATCATAGATCAAATTTTTGAACAAGAGAGTCGATTTTCGCCTCAAGACCCACGCGACGAGCTAATGATAGAGCTTATGCGCCAAATTAAAGACAATCCCAAGATTGATTTGGGGGATGACGATGAGCAAACACGCAAAGTAGCAGAATCCCGCTTTAGTTCTAACCTTGGAGCCGATGGGAAGCCTGTTGTATCAAAGCAGGGGCAATACCTTGAGGCAAACGAGGTAGTAAAGATGGACGGCGACCGCTGCGCCCCCTAATTACGAACGAAATTGAGTGAAATAAGCGCGGCGGCTTTTTGCATTTTTTTTATGTTTTTTTGCGTTTTTAGTGAATTATGAGTGGTTTTTTGCTTAATATGTTGACTTTTCAATTACGAGTGATATAATCATAAATATGGATACCGACATAGATTTTGAGTTTTGGGACGCTCAAATAAAAAAATTTGTTAGTATTTTAAAAAGCGAAACTTCATCTGAAAAAGATAAAGATAAAGCTAAAGCGCATTTAATTGAAATACAAAGTAGATTAAAGCGAGATGTCAAAGATTTAAATAAATATATTAAAGAATTACAAACTCAATTATGAACGAATTTAGTGTAAATATTATACAATCAATGAAGAATAAACTATTGATGATTATTGGTGTTCTGGCGATTGCTGGAACAAGTGCAACTGCGGGTTGGTTTGGCGCTGGCGTAAAGCCTGTTCCTTATATCAAGGTTCCGTTGGTTAAGTTAGTGGTTCCATGTCCTTCTGCAGCCGCAGGGCCGCGAGCAGGGACAGAGGCAGATGCAAAAATCTCCACGCAAGGTGCGAGTGCTGCATTGCCTTGGTTGAGAGGGTCAATTAAGTGGCCTACCTTGACTCTTGGGACAACAGACAAAAATATAACCATTGGCCCGAAGCATCGTGCCCCTTCAAAGGCGGCGGCAAAGAAGAAAGCAGCCGCAAAATCCAAAGGTAAGCGTAAGTAAGCCAAATAAGCCGACTTAACTCATAACAATCAAATCCTCCTGCAATGGGAGGATTTTTTTTTAATTTTTTTTATTTTTTTATTGACTTTTAAAATCCAGTTGATATACTGGTTCCATGCTTACTGACAAAGTTGCCAAATTCTTTAGTTCAATTCGCGACAAAGAAATAGTTAATTACAATAATTATTGGTCGCAGTTGCAGCCTCGCTTTATTGATGATGCTTTTAAGCGTTATGTATTTGCTTTTTTATCTGTTCATACTACATGGGAGAATAATTGTAAAGCATACAATATATTAAAAGACTTTAATAAGTGGAAAGACGATGAAGCCTTATTGCACAAAAAATTAGTGCAGTCAAGAGTGGGGATGCAAAATAATAGAACTAAATATTTAAATAAATTTATTAAAGATTTCTGGTCTGACCAAGCAAAGTTCGTTGTGAAAGAAGATAACGAGTCTTGGACTGATTGGCGTGACAAATTAGTTAAATCAATATTAGGTCTAGGCAAAGCAAAAGTTTCGTTTGCATTAGAGATGCTTTATCCAACTGAAGCTCAAGTCTCTTGTATGGACACACACTTATTTCAAGTCTATGGTTTAGATCAAAGCAAAAATAATAAGATGTATCATACCATAGAAGCAGATTGGATTGATCGTAGTAATAAACGAGGACTTGCACCATACATGGCACGATGCCTTTATTGGGATAAAAATCAAAATAGAAAGAACTCTCGCTACTGGAGCAAAGTTTTAGAAAATTAAAAAAAATCTTGACAATATCCGCATAACTGCTATACTTATTCCGATGAAAAGACAGACTCTAAACAAAGATGGATCTCCGCGCAAAACAGGCAGCGGAAGAAAGAAAGGGTCGAATTGTTATCAGATGGTCACAATAAAACAACTGAAGCAATTTATTACTGAAGATTTTAAAATACCAGTAAAACGACTCTGGCTTGAAAATATAGTTGACAATACCGCATCAGATGAGGTAGAATCTATTGCTCCTAAAGCAGAAGAAAAAATTGAATTCACATTAACTTAATGACTATGACAAAAGAACAACCCTTCGAGAATCTGTTTGGCCAAGTAAATGTTAAAAAACGCCTCAAGTTTTACCTTGAAGCGTTTGAAGCAACCAGTTTATGTCCATTTCTTGCCTTCATTGGGGCAAAAGGTTTAGGCAAGACTGAATTCGCCAGACAATTTGCCCAACAACTCAAGAATACTGACGGTTCCAAGCGACCGTTCCTTGAGCTTAACTGTTCAACGATCAAAAATGTAGAGCAGTTCTTTGAGCAAATATTCATTCCTATTATTATGGACAATGAATTGACTGTCCTCTTTGATGAAGCGCACGAACTTCCCAAAGATTTAACGAATGCTTTTTTAACGGTATTCAATACAGAAAAAGTCACAAGCAAAGAGTTGCATTGGCGTGATGCTGTTTATCCATTTGATTTTAAGAAGCAGACATTTATGTTCGCTACAACCGAATCAGATAAGATTTTCCCTCCACTCAAGGATCGTTTGACTACGATTGATTTTGAGGATTATTCCCATGAAGATTTGGGTAATATATTTAAAGCTCAATGTGAGGAAATTGATTTCTCGGAAGATGCGATATTAGAGTTGGCCAAAACAAGTCGCGGAAATGCGCGTTCATGTGTGATGCGAGGTCGTGAGGTTGCTCTGTATTGTGCCGCAAAGGGAAATCGTATTTTTAGAGCAGAAGATTTAGAACCATTCTTCGATCAGTTGGGCATCTTGCCGTTTGGCTTGAGTGCAACCGAAATGCAGTTGCTTAAAATCCTTCGTCGTGATGGTCAATGTTCATTGCAGATGTTGTCTGCCAAGACAGGCTTGAGTCGCAGCGCAATTCAGCGTGACCATGAGTTATACCTAATGCGTAAGAATCTTATTGTAATTGATGGCAAACGCAATATCACTAACGATGGGGTCAAACTTATCGAGGCTCATTGTCGCGCACAAAAGAGTTGACAAATGCTGCATATTTGTTATACTTAATTCTGTTATGACACACTTCTGGCTAATAGAAAATCTTATCAAGGAATACGCAAAGCATTACCGTGATGACGAGAAAAGTCTTGATGCTTACTTCGCAGAGTTGCGCGAGATAGTTGACCAAGAACTTGACATTACTTCGTTAGATGAACGCATGAAAGATTACGACCTTTACAATTCGTGGAATGAGCAAGCAGGAGCGTAATATATATAAAGACGTACCTATCTCTATCCTTAAAAGATATGTGCTTAATCAAATAGAAAATCTTGACGCAATACAATTATCTAGAGTATATGAAGTAATTTCATCTAATACTTGTATACAAGAGACAAAAGAACATTGTGTTAATATATTAGTACATAAGGAACATAATTGGAAGTGAACTAAATAAAGGCTTAATAAGTGAAAGCTAAACAGTATAATAATAAATAAAAGCTAAACAAATAAAGTCTAAATAAAGATTTAAAAAGTAATTGAATACACCCTTAATAAGGCGTAATAAGAGGCGGGCCGTATCGTAAGTCACTGATTATCAATGGTTTACGGCGGCGCGCTAGCCCCCGACCGCTAAACCCTTCCACACCAACGACTTAGGTTGTCAAGCAAAAAAAACCCTCCCCATGGCGGGGAGGGTGGTTCACCTCAAGCCTATGTCCCGTTAGGACGCCAGAGACAATTCTTGTTGCGGAGCGATACCGCATTGCCCATCCATCAGACCGTGGAGAGCTTCTGTGCGCTTGGGCAGCGCATTGAGATTACCCTTCAACACCTCTGTAAAGGCGTTGAACATTGACCACGCATTGCGCGATTTGAACTCCTCATGGTTTGGAGTGCGCCATTGATGCACAATATCCATCACATGAGTTTTGGTGCAAGCACCTGACAACATACCGCGAATGATTAAGTCGTTTGCCTCCATGTTAGAAAGCTCACGATTTTTGTAAGCATCAAAACGCTTCTCTTGGAAATTCCAATGATCAGCGAGTTTGCCCAGAGTGCGCGACACTACTGAAGGTAGATCACGCAAAATGTGGCGTGTGTGCTTACGCGAGAGTTTTACCTCTCCCATGAACGATAGATTATCGCAAACAAAAACGTTTGCACCAAACACCAACGAAGCAGGGAAACGCTTATCGTGAGAGTTACGCACTCCCATGACGCTTCCATACTCATTAGCACCCTCTTGTCCCAAACGGAACAAGCCGAAGTAACGCCCGCCGTCATGCGTAAGCGCGTGCGATTCTTCCTTAACCGTGATATTCGCACGATCAAGGTGACTACGAACCTCCGTGACTAAACGACTGTGCGGAACAGGCGTCCATGTATCTGTGGAGTCAGGAGTGTGAGATTGCTCCACTTGTTCAAAAGGAACTTGTGAAGCACCGCAATGTAACATTAGTCCAGTCATTGCCATAACAGTAAAGAGTATAACATCTGTGACGGTGATTGCAAGCAAAAAAGACGGTATCGCAAATAAAACTTTTGTCTTGACACGTAAGCCACTGATTACCAATGGTTTACGTCGCGCCCCCTAGTGCGCCGCCCCTAACCCCTTGGTACTCAAGGACTTAGGGACTTCTTATGCTTGGGCTTGCGAGAGTATGCGACCTTGCTCTTGTGCTGTCGTGATGGCGGTGGCACAGGCTTTCGAATTTTCTTATATGCTTCTAATCTCGTCACTTGTATATTATTACACGAAAAAACCCCTGTAGTCAAGTTAAAACTACAGGGGCTGTTATGAGAGACGGACTGACGCTTAGCGTGCGCGATATCGCGACTTGCCCACGCGAGCAGACAGAACACGACGACGCGCAACTTTGCGCTCCTCACCAGTTGAGACATCGTTAAATGTCACGTACTGGGGGCTTGCGCCCACGAATTGTGCGCAATAGTCCTTAGTGGAAACTCCCTCTTTGAGGGTCAGGGTGGAAAAACGCCCACCCACCTGCGTTAGGAACTTGTCCAGTTTATTCATACCGTTGTAAGTATAACCTTTCTGTTGTATTTGTCAAGCATTATTATTGTTGATTTCGATTAACGATTGCCATTATCATCAAGACAATCCCGCCTAGTAGAACAGCGAAAAGATACATCCTCAAGACTTATGAGTATAACCTTTGATTCCTGCTTTGTCAAACTTTTTCAGGGCCGCTGCTGCTTCGCTTCCTTTTGGTTGTGAGCCATGGATATGCAAAGCAAAATCTTCTCCGCGCTTGTTGTGGATAGCGTGGCTGTCGTCGTGGTCATGCTCAAGGCCCGACTCTTTGAGTTCATCAGGATCAAAAAACACACGGGCAGATTTTTCACCTATGCTTTCAATCATCTCATCAAATTTGCCGCCCCAGCTTTGAGTGAACGAAAAATTTTCGGGAATTAGATTTTCGTCTTGGCATTGCTTCAACCATTTTAAGCTCTTCGTGTACGCATAGAATTTACTGCGTGGATATTTTGCTGCAACTAACAGCCAAGCTTTCATATAATTAAGACTTTTAAAATCGCCTCCAATGTGAACACGCATGATGCCGCCAACTGTTTTAATGGCCTCTGGCAAACTGCCACAGATTAAATCAACCATTGATTTGATTGTTTTGGTTGCATTTAGCAAATTAAAATTGTGCCAGCGTTGTTTACGGACTGACGGATAACGCGCCTCATCCATTGCAGCGTAGCAACGATATTCCTGATCTGGCCCGTCTTTGATTTTGCCAGTCTCTTTTATTGCGTAAGTCAAGCAATCCGAAGCACCCGGACAAGTATATCCAGACGGCAGCGAAAAATGCCAGATTCCTTTCAATTTAGCGTTCTCGAATCCAAAACGCAGTAGGTCTTTCGTCATAACGCAATAAGTATATCAAACCAGCAGCATTTGTCAAGAAATAAAAAACTTTAAAAAAAACTTGACTTAATAAGGTTTTTAGGTTATAGTTAAAAAGTTATGAGTAATAAGACTCCCGAAATGGAAGCGGCCCTTGAGAACATGGGACAGGTGTTGTTTGGTCGTAGTCGTCAAGTGGCTGCGGACAATCAGTTATGCGTAATATGTGGCAGCGATGCCAATTTTTTCCGTGATGATCTTTCGCGAAAAGAGTTTAGTATATCACGAATGTGCCAATCGTGTCAAGACAAAACCTTTGGCACCTAAGCCATTGACTATCAATGGTTTAGGCGCGGGGGGATGTGCGCCGTCGTAAACCCTTGGTATTCAAGAAGTTACCCCCTCCCCATTGCGGGGAGGGGGCGCGTTTAGTTATGAGAGAACGCGTGAGGGGAAAATTATTCAGAGATCGTCTGACGTATCTTTTTCATCTTACCTTTCAAAAAGGACACCGCTTCACAGTTTTTAGCATTCGTTTGGATAATATGTCCCAAGCTGTATTCTATCTTGCGCGTTAGGTCTTGACGTAATGCATCTAATTTCTCTGCGTCTGCTCGCTTTACTGCGCGAGTCTTCTTGGCCGCTTTCTTCTTATCAGCCTTTTGTTTCAAATGTTTAGTTTTCACTTTCTTTTCTCCAAATGCCTCTAGTAACTTTTCGTAATTACTTACCTTCATATTAAATAAAATGGTGGCGGGAGTATTTGTGTACCCGCACCTTTTCAGTACCCAAGAAACAAATGTTTCAGATCTACCTACTTCGGACTCACCCGCGATTTTCCTCTGCCACTAGGCCGTTGTACTTCTCGCAGTCGCTGCATTATCCCCGTGGGAGGGATTATTCTGCCACACCGTCCTCTCTCCGTCGAGAGAGAAAATTAAATGAGTTGTTACCGCGCCACCAGTAATCAAGCGTAAGATGTCTTACCATCCTTGTCCCGTAACGTCGTCTGGACTGAATCAGCGCGTTTATAGCTTAGTCTCAGTCTTTACTTCTCAACGTGCACCGACGCGCAGGTTTAAAGTAAACCGTGGGCAAAGGAGGCGTCAGGCCGCTAGACCCTTAATCGCCAACTCAAATTCTCAAAGATCATTGCCGCTTAATGCAGCTTTTTTTTGTGCAATCTCTTGATGGATTGCGCGGAGCATTTTCATTTTGTTGCCCCATTCCTCCCAAGCGGTGAGATTTTCACGCTGCTTGGTAGTTAATGTAAAATCGTTATGCCAACTCATCTTCCGACTGCGTTGACTGCGACTTGCTTAAAGAACTTCGTTGCTGGCTTGGAAGCCAAAATGTTGTCCTTGTTGAATCGCTTTACGCCGCATCTTGCACCGTGACGGTCGTAAGTGTAGGCCACATAGTGATCTGCGAAATCTTCAAAGATATTCACAAAGTAATCGTGGCGTTGCCCGTCGTACTCTCGAAGGTAGGTGATTTGCTGCGTTCTCACCGGAGTTCCGGTGAACCATTTTTTTATTGTATTCATTACTTTTCTCATAACAGAAACTAGTATAACAGATCTTCCAGTAAAGTCAAGCCTTAAATTAGCGATTATCTAAATCGTCTTCATGACAGTTGGAACAAATCGTCCCGTGATCATACGGATTGCCCCACTCCCAAACTTCGGTCTCTTTACTCTCCCCTGCTCCGCATCGGTCGCAGAGCAATTCATTTAGCTTGTCGTCTATTTCTCTCATAACGCAATCAGTATAACAGGTCTGTAGGATTTGTCAAGCACTTTTTTTTGATATAATGGCAATTATATTTGCCACTTGGTCGGTAGTCAGATGACCGTTGACATAAGTCTCATCTGGCTGTTCAACCACTTCATTCAAGTCTTCGTCATAAGACCACCAGTCACGAGGAAATCCATCTTTGTTAGGCGCAAAGATTGCAACCTCTGCGGTTGTGCTTCTGCGGCTCTCTTTGTTTGGGTTGTCTCGGTTAGCGCAATAATGGTTTCTGCCCCATTGAACAGAGATTTCCCAGCCATTCGCCAATGTCATGCTGAATCCCGGATACATCTCTGATGCTGAAAACATCGGCTCTTCGCTCATAATTGGGTATTGTTCTTCGCTCATAACTTTTAAAAGTATAACAGGTGCGCAGCAAATGTCAAGCACTAAAATCAGTCTTCGTCATATCTGTAATCATTATGGTTTCTGACAATCGCTAATTCTTCTTGACGCTCTTTTTCTTCTTTGGCCTTTGCCTTTTCTTGTGGGCTATCAACCAACTTTAGCACCTTCTTGGCCTCACCTTTTAACGCTCCATATTGTTTGAAGTAACTGTACATTACATCGAGTTGTGTATATGGGGTATCTTCAATACATTGCTTGAGGAATTTGATTTGCGCCTTGGCAATCGCTCGTCGTGCTAGGTATCGCAATTTAATGTGTGGCGTCTTCTCGTCCATAACTTCAATGAGTATAGCAGATGCGTAAGAAATGTCAAGCTTTAATATCCATTGTAGCTGCAAGTAGTGCCGTACTTCTTGCGCTTGGCATCAGCAGCCTTCATCATAATGTCGTTGTAAGACCCTTCGCTCCAATCTGACTTAGGGTATCGAGCCGCAGCCTCCTTAAGTTGTTTCACTCGTTCCCAACTAGGCACTCCGGGTATCTGATCAATATTACTCATAACAGAAAGCAGTATACCAGTTTCATCAAATAAGTCAAGTATTAATTTCCCTTACATAAACCCTTGAGTATCAAGGGTTTAGGTGCGCGGGCATGGCGGGGCGCGTAACCCATTGGGTGACAATGAGTTACGCTCTTGGATTTAATTATGTCTAGCTAAGTGTTCACATCAGGTGCCTCCGGTTAAATGTTAGAGTTGCTTTTCACAACAAGGTTATGCGAAATTGGACGCGGAGGACGGAGTCGAACCGTCGAATCAGCTTTTGCAGAGCCGCGCCTTAACCGCTTGGCTACTCCGCGTAGGGAGGACGCGGGGTTTTCCCCCCGCGTCCTTTAGTTTACGCCAGCACCGACTTCATGTCAAGTGCTTTAGCGATGTTTTTAATCAAAGCTTCCTTTTTGGCTTTGGCTTTGATTACTTTCTCAAACTTGCGTTTGAGGGGTTTTGAATCGTCGATCTTTGTTTTGATCCACGATTCGATAGCTTGGTAAACTTCGTCATTGAAGTTCAACTCAAGCTCTGTGTCGTGCGACAACACATGACCGTATACGCTAGTTGTGCGGTCATAAGTGTAACGCTGCTGTTTTGCTAATTTTACAGCACGATTGGTATTCATGGCGCGAACAGGCAATTTTGCTCCACGATACTTTTCCTCTACCGCCCAAACAGCATTAATAGCTTTTTGCTCTTTGTGGCGAGTGTAGTGTTGCGTGGTGTCAGCATAAATCAAATCAAGATTATATGCACCAAGCGAACTCCCTTCAGGGCCAACAAACCATGAGTTGTAAGGCCCAGCGACGATATTCTTCACACCGTCAAGGCGAGTTTGAATATCTTTTTGTGTGGTCATTCCGGCGTAGATATGAAGAACATTGTTCTTTTCTGCGCCCCATGCGTATACGGTAGTTTTCATAACAATTTAAGCAATTTTTTTTGTAGAGGCCGTTCCCCTGACTGCTTCAAAGAGTATAACAGCTCTGTAGATAATTGCAAGCATTTTTTTAAATTTTTTTAAATTATCTTTGATACTCATAATCAATCTTTTCAAAAAGCATTGTGCAGAGTTTCGCTATGTCGTGGTTGTCGTTATCCCAAAGTGGGCCACTATCAGATACCTGATAAGTCAGGCCGGTTGAATTGTCTGTTTCAAGTGTGGTCAGCCAAGTATAGACAGCATCTTCTACTTGGGCCTTCATTTGGTCTTTACTTGTTTGGCACTCGCTGAAATCATATTTTCGAGATGGATGCCAAGGTTCGCCATATTCTGGTATTGTACATTCGCTCATAACAGAGATAAGTATAGCAACTGCACACGAAATGTCAAGCAATAACAAAAGATAAAACGATAAATAAGAAATAGGTAAATAGGGGAATAAAACTCCATTTTCGCAAGGATACGTAACCCACTGAGTATCAGTGGGTTAGCGCGGGGGGCATGGCCCCGCCCCCTAAACCCTTGGTACTGAAGGACTTACGGCTACCAATCGCAGCAGCCGCCGTAATCTTCGTCAGTCCCCCATCCCGCACTCGCGAGTGCGTCGCCGTCCGCTTCCGCGTCCGAGTTGAAACCGTCCCACGGCTCCTCCTCCTCGACGGCCCCAGACTCATCGAACGACCATACGATCTCAGTCGCACCGTCACGATCCCGCAGCACATCCGTGCCAAGTTCGTTGGCACTCTCGATGGCATCCTCGAGCCCATCATGGCTCACGTCGAACATACGGAATAAACCGTCCTCATCTTTCAAGTAGTAGCTTTCGCTCATAACAAAAATTAGTATACAGGAATCTGCGCTAATGTCAACCCCTTTTTTTAGCAATAAATTCGGTGCTTTGCTTTTTTCTTTTAAATCCTTCCCATGTTGGCTTAGGCTCGCTCATGTTGTCCCACTCGGATTTCCAAGACTTACGTAACAATTCCTCTTTTTTCGGGATAAACGTTTCTCTCATAACTCAATACAGGATAGCATAAAAGTTAGAAGAAGTCAACCCCTAAATACGTTTTTTTTATATATAGCCTAAGTCATTGACTATCAGTGGGTTAGAGCGGCGCGCAGTGCCCCGGCCCTTAAACCATTGGGGCTCAGTCACTTAGGGCCTTACTTCTTGCCGAAGCAGAGAGAGCAAGATTCAAAGGACTTGCACCAACAAACCTCCTCCTCTTCCTCGACCTCAGTAGGGCCGTAAACCGCGTCCGCGAACTCAGACCCAGCCCAATCGCGTGGGGCGCGCATCCGATCAAAGAGGCGACCAAGATCCACACCGTCAGCCACCACAGGCTCCGGAGCCATTTCGACCTCCTGCGCTTCGATGGCCTCATTTAGCCATGCGTCACACACCACGTCGAACTCACCCCGAGCTTGCGCATCGGCCTCAAACACCTCTTCACAACTAATCATATCTCTCATAACTGCGAACAGTATACCACAGATTTCCGTAGTGTCAACAGTTTTTTTTAATTTTTTTTATTTTTTTTTAAAGGAGGCTAAGTCACTGATTATCAATGAGTTAGCGCGGCGGGCAGTGCGCGCGGCCCTAAAGCGTTGCGTATCAGTAGGTTATGTCTTACCAAGCTTCAATGATTCGAAAGAAACATTTATTTTTAGGTAGTTCATGCCAGCCGTAGTAAGGAGAGGTCGTGGAGTTATACCATGCAACCACTTGGATAAGATCAATCCAATTTTTTAAGTCAGTTGAGTATTGTATTTTATACATTATCAACGGTTCTATATCTTTAACTTCAAAATAGATACCGCCTCCTCTTACCGAAGGAACCCAATCGCCTTTAGCGTCTACTGCATAGGTTTGACCATTAGGAAAAGGTTTTTGTTGTAGCACCTTCATCGTAATACTAGCCGCGTTAACATTAACTAACGCAGCTAATAGAATGAATACAACTAATTTTCTCATAACTTATAAAAAACGTGTTGTCCGATTGTCTTAACAGGCTTTTGACCTTTTGCCCAGTAAGGTAATTTTTTCATCCAAGTTGCGTGGTAATGATTAGCATAGCCAACATAGTCACGACTCAAAGCTTTAACATTACGCGCTACAATAAGCGCATACTTTGCCTGTGGTGTCTTTAACAGGTGTTCAAGGTCTTTTAGCTTTTTGCCATTCCAACAACTGAATTGCCATTTCTTTAAACATACTTCAGTTGGCGTTTGCTTGCGTTCAAATGCGCGTTGAGCTATAACAGCACCAACCGCATACATTCCTTTCTCACCTTCACCGCGAGCTTCGGCCAATATAGTGATTGCAACTATTTTAGTCTCTCGACTGATAGTAGCGTTAGTGTGAGTGTGTGCGCTAACTGTCTCAAGAGCCAAAGCCATTAGTGCTGTTGTCCAGACTAACCGCCACCATGCGTTGAGTTCGTTCAGACCGAGGTCGTTGATTAACCATTTTATTTTATTTTTCATTTTAGTTACAGCGCGGATCAGTTTTTCTTCTTTTGGCCCAGTAATCGGAAGTATCGTCAAAAAATCCTTTAGCTTGGAGTTTAGCGTATCCTTCGTCAACCATTCGTTTAGTTTCTGCCCACCATCCTTTATCGTAGGAGGCCGCTGGATGAATGTCGCAATCTTCCCAGCTATCAGCCACTTTGTCTGCTGCGATTGCTCCTTCACCTCTTCCGCCACTCTTGCGGTAGCGAAGACTTGTCTTGTTGTATTGATAATCATTTCCCATAACAGATTTAAGTATAGTTTATTTAAAATAAATGTCAAGCACTTTTACCATTTTACCACTCGGAACCATTCACCTTTTACGCGCCTATTTAGTGGCGTGTAGCTAGTCCATTCGTCCAGACTAATCTCTTTGACTGTCTGCACTCCATCAACCCAAGGCCCTTTGACCTTCACTGTCTTTATGTTCTTATCTCTCATAACTTCAAAAAAATCTTACTACAATTAGCCAAGCAAGTCAACTATTAAATCATTAAATGCATCAACTTTTTTGGTTAACCAATCGTTGAGGCCGTCGACTACCATCTCAATCCTATCGTTAAGTCTATCAATCATTTTCATTGTATTTCTCTCACTCACTGGATAAAGTATAGCACAAAACTTCGAGGAAGTCAACCCCTAAATACGTTTTATTTCACTTTTTTTTTCGGTACGTAAGTCATTGAGCATCAAGGGTTTAGGCGCGCGGGCAGTGTGCGCCTCCTTAACCCCTTGGGGCTCAGGCACTTACAAAGTGGTAGGCCGGGAGAGGATCGAACTCTCAACCAACGGCTTAAAAGGCCGCTGCTCTACCGTTGAGCTACCAGCCTATTAGGCCTCAGGAGACCAGACGACATCACCATCAAAGGTGACCTCAGTACCCTCACGCGAGGCCAAGATGATGGCCTTTTCAAGACCATCGTGAGACCGCGGGAAACCAGCAACATCGCCAGAGTTGGCGATCCGAACCTCGTACATATTATCAAACATATCTCTCATAACAAAAAAAGTTTAACAGAATTTCAGGAAAAGTCAAGCACTTATTCGCACTCGTGGCATTGGAACCAGTCCAGATCATTCCAGTTTCCAGCCTCTTCTTGGCTGATCCGAAGTTCCTCGCCGCATCCGCAGCAAGACACTAACTCAGTATTGTTGTCGTTCCGAACCATCTCGTTTTCGTTATTCATCTTATTTATTTCGTTGTTCTTTCTCTCACTCACTGAAGATAGTATAGCAGAAAATTCCGAAGATTGCAAGCATTAATTTCACTTTTTTTTATTTTTTTTTATAATCGTAAGTTGTTGACTGTCAACGGTTTACGCGCGCGGGCATGCCCGCCGAGGGCGGAGCTGTCAAGCTTTTTATTGGCCGAGTATGTGCTTACCTGTGATGGTCACAATATCTTTCTTGTGAACAGGTAGCCCAGTCTCGACGCTTACAAAAGTCTTATTCTTGTAAGGATTGTATGTAATGCGCTCAGAGCTGCCGTCATACGATGCCACAGCCACGCGCTCACCACTAACATAAGCATGAACGTTCTTGCGCTTCTCTTTCAACACACGCTTACGCCCTGCTGGCTGCACATGAAACTTTGCATCCTTTAAGCTGATCATGCTTGTGTGGTCAATGACCTTACCACGTTGCCTGACGCTTAGGCATTTCTTATGTAGGTTGTAGTAGACTTGTACTCTCATTTCTTAAAATCAATTCTGTAGCCGTACTGCTTCACGAAGTCTCGACGTATTGGGTGAAGACAAGCCTCACCGCCATGCGTAAAGTAGACCCGCTGATTCTTACAGTCTTTTGGTGGTGCAATACGGAATCCTTTTTGTGTTTGCTTAACCTCAAAGCCATTGGCAGTGAGTTCCTTCATGATCTTGCGGAATTGCTTATTCATTTGATTAACCTAACCAAGTGTCCCAACCGGGTGCGTCATCGCTTCTCTTATAAGGTTCAGCAAGGCGAGCTTTCTCTTTTGCCTCTTTGAGATTCCTTTCCATCATAGCAGCCAAGCGTTGAGCCATCTCAAACTTCTTAAGCTTCTCACTCTTGAACGGCTTCAGTCCGATCATCTCAGCAGGGCTCTTTCGCATTCTAATCTTTCTCATAACAAAAAATATTATAGGTTAAATTTGTTTCGTTGTCAAACTTATTAATAGTTATCTTTGTGGAATCTTCCCTTGGGCGATCTATCCTCAAAGCACTTGGTTATCTCGACGACTTGGAGAATGTCTCCGTATTTTGTCGTGTTGTTGACTTCTTGTGCGAGGAATTGGTCAGTCATCTCCTGCTTGGTTGTGCCAAGCGGGTAAGTGTTGCCCATAATTGAATCACAGCTAGCAAGGTAATGGTTGCCTGTGTAGTCAGGATTCTTCTTCACCTTGAAGGTGACATTTAAGAAGTGTATGTATTCTGTCTTATCTCTCATAACTTAAAATAGTCTAGCATAGTTTGCCTTGAATGTCAAGCACTTAAAGTACTCTCTCATACATATGTTCGTTAATTGCTTCGCGCCATGCGTCACAAGCTGCGTCTGTATCCAGCTTATTAGCGAAGGCCCAGCGAACTACTTCGCTCTCCATCTCTGCGTCGATGTCACCGAAGCCTAGCTCCCAGTAATTACAGGCGGCTGCGACTTCGTTGAAGTAATCTTTCCAACTATCTTCTAATCTAATTTTCATAACTGTCTTTCTCTCACTCACTGGAATGAGTATAGCACAACCAATCGAAAATAGCAAGCTTTATTTTCATTTATTTTAATTTTTTTGTAAGTCGTTGAGTATCAATGACTTAGGGGCGCGGCCTATCCTCGGGGCCGTAACCCCTTGGGGCGCAGCTACTTAGTCTTCGCAAAGACCTTCGTAGCCAAACCACCCACAATCCTCATGGGTGGGCGACTCATACTCGTCGCGCTCATCCGTGTAGACTTCCTCGACCCCGACCGCAGCGAAGTCCTGCTGCTGGAGATCACGCACGCGAACGGCCTTATCGACTCCGTTGAGGTAGTCGATCATCTGATTTTTAGGATCATTATTTCCCATAACAGAAAAGAGCATAACACAATTCTAAAATTTGTCAACCCTAAAATGTCATAAAAAAATGCTTATTAATAAGTTTGTAAAAACCCCCCCCATTTCGAGAAAAAATAAAGGACTGACGCGGTATAATAACGGACCCCGGTAGGTTTTTTCAATATGTAATTCATTTTAGCTTATTAATAAATTAACCTACAACAAAAAAAAGCCGACCCAAATATTTGCTATAGTATATATTTTATAAAAAAAGAAAAAAACAGAATGCCGCCGCTACTTGTGTAACATATAGTGTGATCGATATTATGAGCACTTCATCCCAATCCCTTCACTGTACTAACCCCCACTGTTTCGATGACACTTGTAGGGGAGAGTGTAAAGAAAAAAGAGAAACCTCTGCCGCTGAGGAATGCTGTCAAAACAGCTGCGGGTGTCACGAACCCCCTCCGGAACCCTATTGTGAAGATTAAAATATGGCTTTTATGCCATTTTAATGAAAAAGAAAAAAAAGCATTTGCTAGTGGACCAAATCACGTTAATAACGTGGAAGGATGAAAAATGGACTGCTAACAAAGAAGAATTAAAGATCATAAATAGTCAAATCAACCAAAACCGACCCCCATCTCGAACAATGATTGAAAGAATTATAGAAAAAGTATTTTATATATTAGGATGGATAGTTATAGCTCCGCTGGAAGCTATAAGATGGATTAGTTCTAAATTTAAAAAAAAATGAAATGGTTCCCCGAACATGACCTTTATATCACTATGGCTATTGTCGTATTAATAACTCTAGTAATGATATTAAGTAAATGTTAAGTAGAAGCGAAGCGACAGAAGAATTACGACGACGAGGATATGTGGAGGATGACTATCCCGGCGTCTGGATTGCTCCTAATGGAGATAAAGTAGCATGGTTTATCGGTTTAAGCCGAGAAGGCATTAAATTTGATAGTAAAACATGGGGTAAAAAAATAACCGAAACAAAAAGAGCGTGGAGAGAGCGGAAAAAGTGTAATAAATGATACCATGGACGCAAAAATCGACGATCAGGCTAGTTTGGGTATTAATTTAAAATGGTTAATTCAAATTATAGTGGTAGCAGCAATGGCGGTATGGGGTTATTTTGGGCTTACCTCTAAAATATCCCAGTTGGAGATAGATGTTATGAGGATGAAGGATAGCGTAACGATGAATTCAGACTTTAGGGTTAAGTGGCCCCTAGGTCAACTCGGCGCATTACCTGATGATGCGGAGCAAAACATGAGATTAAGGTTTATAGAAAAAGACATGGAAGTAATGGAAGCCCATGTTGATACTTTAAGAATCAGATCTATTAAGCAGGAAGAGTTGCATAACCCTCCTCACCCCTTTTTACCGGCGGCAGGAAAACCAGAGAGTAGCCAACCGGGCGGGGTTCGGTAAAATGGCCGCACGTATACGGTGGGTCAACAGCATTTTTCTAATCAGTACTTTTTGTGTAACAATTATAGGTATACCTATCTTTTGGTATTTTTTAGGTGAGCGAATTAATTGTTGGCTTCATGGAGCTCTGTTTGCGGGAATGTTCATGGCCTCAGGGTTAAGTATTACCTTAGGGTATCATCGTTTGTTCGCTCACCTTTCTTTTAAGGCTAAATGGCCTCTTAAATTTTTTACTGCCATATTTGGAGCAACTGCTTTAGAAAATTCCGTTTTAGAGTGGTGTTCGGATCATCGTCGCCATCACAAGCATACCGATGGAGAAAAGGACCCTTATAATATTCAAAAGGGATTTTGGCATGCTCATATGGGGTGGATCATGTTTCGCAGCTTAACTACCAATTCTCCTCTCACAAATGTTAATGATCTTAAATTAGACCCATTATTGCGATGGCAACATAAATGGTGGGCTGTTATTGGCATTCTTGTGGGATTTGGGTTACCAGCCTTAATTGGTTTTATAATTGAGGGTGGAGTGGGGGCTTTAGCTGGTTTGTTAATAGCTGGCATAGGGAGACTTGTAGCGGTGCATCATATGACTTTTTTTATTAATAGTTTATGTCATACATGGGGAAGCCAACCTTACTCAAGGAAGTGTTCTGCTAAAGATAGCTGGGGGATGGCTTTATTGACTTTTGGGGAAGGCTACCACAATTTTCATCATAAATTTCAACATGACTATCGTAATGGGGTTAAACCATGGCAATTTGATCCTACAAAATGGTTAATTTGGGTTTTATCTAAATTTCGTTTAACTTATGGGTTGAGAAAGGTAGGTAACAAAGATATTATTAATGCACAAAAAAGTGTAATATAATTACATAATGAAACTCTATACTGTCTACTCACCTTCTTACGTAGATTTGTATACTAATTATTTCTTATCTTCGCTCCCAAGCGATGTTACATTGGAGGCCAAAGAGTTGCCTCAAGATTCTCCTTCAGGAGAATGTTGGTCTGAAGGATATGACATCACTGAACATAAAAAAATAAAATACTTCAAAGAAGCTTGTGAAAGTAATCAGGGCAACATCATTATATGTTGCGATGCGGATATACAATTTTTTGGAGACATAGTAGAAACAGTCACTGCAGAATTAGGAGATTATGATTTAGCATGCCAAGACGATGGGTTTTATCCGGCGGATGCTGATCGTTTACCTTTATGTGTTGGTTTTATGGTTGTTAGATGCAATCAGAACACTATTAACCTTTTTACAAAAATGGATGAAAATTTCACTACAGATGCTCAATTAATGTTAAACAAATACAAAGAAGAGTGTCAGTATAAATTACTATCAAATAAATTTTTTACCGCAGGGCAATCTCTTGGATGGAGAGGTTGGAACTATTGT
>Ga0080013_1003069_pt1 | contig 18233 bp, 22 predicted proteins | sample ETNvirenome_6_85_FD_69236 | JGI IMG/M metagenome (GOLD analysis project Ga0080013, IMG submission 69236) | Marine viral communities from the Pacific Ocean - ETNP_6_85 (SPADES assembly) (version 2) | ecosystem: Environmental > Aquatic > Marine > Oceanic | place: Pacific Ocean | collected 2013-06-19 | reverse complement strand
TTGTAACTTTTCTTTCAGCTTTTATCCGCTCTTCTTCAGCTTTTCTAGCTTCTTCTTCTTTTCGGATTCTTTCTTCTTCCGCTTTTCTGGCTGCTTCTTCTTTAGCAATTTTTTCTGCTGCCTCAGCTGCGGCAGCTTGTTGTTTAGCAATTTCTTCAGCCCTTTCTGCGTCCTCTAAATCTTTCTTCTTCTGATTTTCTATTGCTAATGCGTCATCTGCTTCTTTTTTTAGCCGCGCTTTTTTCTGTGCTTCTGTTTCTCCCTCTTCCTCTTCTTTATCCTTGTCTTTATCCTTGTCTTTATCTTTATTTTTTTCGTTTATCACGAACCACCTCAATTGATATAAGTTTTCCATCATTCCATTTCAAATCTACTACACCCGCAATATACTGATTAACCAATCGTTGGGTTTTGGTCCATTGCGTTTTTGACATTTTTTGGTTTTGTATTTCAGATATAGCCCATCTAAATACAGAATTTATGGTAAATGCTTTTGATGCTGAAACTATATTTTCATCAAAATTAATAACAGATTTTTCGCGCAGATAATTCCACACAAATTCTTTTTGTTTCTTATCAAACTCCTCATCCGTTATGTTCTTGTAATTTTTCATTTTCCTTCAGCTTTTCTTTTTTGTAAATGTCAGTCAATAAGTTCATCGCGCTTTTCCAATCGGTGGCTTCCAACTGCCACTTAAATTCTTCTGGATAGCTTTCAACAAAAACTTTCATTGTCTTTTTTTTCCAAATTTCAAATTCGTGTTCCAGTTCGTTATTGTGTATCTTTACTGCTTCGTTGCCTTGGGCTATTTCAATTGCCTTCTTATAAAGTTGATCTATATAAGACACTCTATAAACAGTTGTGCCCAATAATTTTAATGATTGATTTCCGACCTTCTCTACAAGTTCTCCGGTTGCGGACCAAGCCGAACGAAAACCAAAAAAACCTTTCAAGAAATAACCAACAAAAAAACCTACAACTAATAGGATTAAATTCACATCTTCCATCAGTAGTAATTATACACTACTACCGAATAAAAAGTCAAGAGTTTTTTTTATTTTGCGAACCACAAAAAAATAATGAGGGCGAAGAATACGCCAATATGAAAGCCGACTGAAAAAATAGCCAGCTTCTCACCTTTTTTCATTTGGAAAGAAAATTACTTCTTTGTTTCTTTTTGAATGCGAACGAAGACACCTTCAACAAGCTTATCAACCATCTTATCTCGTCGTGCTTTCTTTTGCTCGTTGCGGAGGCGCTTAATAACTCGTTTATAAACTGCCTCTTTAAGTGCGCGGGGGGAGTCATCAATAATTTCAATGCCGAGTGCTTTTAGTTGTTCCTCAAGCTCTTCAGTGTCGTCTTCTTTGACAACCTTTTTCTCATATACCTTTTTCCGACGTGAGCCTGGTTCATCCATCATTTCTTCTTCACCGGGAACCTCATCGACTGCCATTTCATCACCGGGCATATCATCAACAGGCATATCATCAACTTCATCGCCACCAACAGCACCACTTGCTTCTAGTTGTGCAGCAAGATCAACAATCGCTTCCGCAGCCTCGGGAGTAATTTCTGCTTCAGCACCCTCAACTGGTGCATCATCTACTGGCATATCGTCAACTGGTGCATCGTCAACAGGCATATCATCTACTGGCATTTCCTCTTCTTCTTCATCATCTTGCTCTGGAAGATAATGTTGTCCGATGAATTGATCAGATAGAGTATCAATTTCTGCCAACTTCATAAAGCGCCGAACTGCGCTCTCGTTTAATAGTGATTTCTTGTTTTTAGCCATTTGCGATTGTCTCCTTAAAATACTAAATGTACTAACATAAATAGTATCTATATAAGCAAAAAACCCAATTATAGTATGTTTAGTCTTGCAAACGCTTTACTTACTTTCGCAATTGCTTTATTTTCAATTTGTTTGATGCGAGAAGGGGTAAGATGAAGCCTCTCAGCGGTCTTTCGCAATATCATATCACCTTCTTTTTGCACAGCAATTTCAGTGCAATTGAGATCTTCTGGAAAATCTATCCATAAACGACACGACTGTTCTCCACAAGATTTTTTATTTACGTAACACGCTTCAAAACATTTCATAGGTCTGGGTGCTCCTGTTCTAAAATATCAAAAATATTTTCAACTTCATCATCTTCTAGTGCAAACTTCTTTGAAGTGTCGGCTGCGTCTTTTCGATTTCGCTCAACTTTCTTTCTTTGAGGTCTGCTCTGAACTTTTAATTGCTCCTTCAGTGTGGCAATGAAATTCATAAAATTATAATCCTTTGCTGTATATGCTTTCATAACTCCCCTAAAAAATTGTGCCTGGGTCAAACTGTCATATTGAAGTTGGACCTTGAATTTAGCTTTGTCGTTTTCGGCTACGGTAAAAATAACTTTCTTTTCTTTTTCCGCCATCATTATTTCCTACCCATCGTAAAAACGCCAGGACCGGGTGACCCCCAACGCCCCTTGAAGTCACCAAAAATTACAACTGCCGATGGAAATGGTGCGCTGTTCTCTGCTCCAGAAAATTTAAGTCGCCCCTTAACAAAATGAATGGACGTAGCGTTCATTACATAATCGTGCCACCATCGCGTATCAGTTCTTGCTGGAATTAACATTGCAACCCACGAATTTCCCGATCGCGTTTCAATATATGCTTTCTTAACCCAATCACCAACTTTACTGTATGGTGGATTAATAAAAACTCTTTCTCCCTCCCAACTTTTTGAAAGGCCATCATCTTCCTTTGTAAAATATTTATGACACTTGTGGCTTTCTTCTGTTGCACAAGGATCTAATGTAAAGTGATACCTCGTATTCAGCTTATCGTAAAATTCATAAGGTGTATCCCATTCATCACTCTTCCTGCTAAACATCACCTCTTGAGATTTTTTTTCCACTCTTCACCTCCATAATATGTGTGTTGCTTTCTTTACAACTCGCGCTCGTTTGTCTAATGAACTTAGCATACTCTTGTAGTTCTGTCAAGTTTCTTGCGCCACTATAAGAAAAACCAGATGTTATACCTCGTTTCAAATCCTCAAGGATATCATGAACTGTTCCCTTATATGGAATAACTGTGGAAATTCCCTCATGAGAAGAGTATGAACCTTTCCAATCTCTTTGTGCTTCCTTGGAAGCCATGCCGCGATAAACTTTTACAGGTCCATTTTCCGTATGATAAACTTCACCGGGAGATTCAGTAGTCCCCGCGAGCAACGAACCAAGCATTACAAAATCTGCGCCCGCTGCTAATGCTTTTACAATATCTCCTGAATTTTTAATACCGCCATCAGCAATCAATTTCACACCAGATTGATCGGCTGCACCAACACAATCAAAAATAGATTGAAGCGTTGGAATGCCGTGACCTGTTTGAATTCTTGTAGAACAAATGCTACCACCACCAATACCAACCTTTACACTATCAGCGCCCCAACCTGCTAAACTTCGCACACCCTCGGGAGTTGCGACATTTCCAGCCATAATATGAACCTCTGGAAAGTTTTCTTTTAATTTTTGTAAAGCACCTTCCATAAGACTATGATGACCGTGCGCAACATCAACGCAAAGAATGCGAGCGCCAGCATCTAATAATGCTTTTGCTCTTTCAAGATAATCACCAGTCACCCCAATAGAGCCGCCGACTGCTGGAGAAGATGGTTGAATCTCTTTCGCTTGTTCTGTTGGAGAATTGTAGCGATGAATAATTCCTAATCCACCGTGCCAACTCATCTCAGAAGCCATTTCACTTTCAGTCACCGTATCCATTGGAGAAGAAATAATCGGTAATGTATAATAATCTCCCCCCAAATGATTTCCAATGTCTATTGTAGTTCTACTTTCAATTACACTATATCGCGGTTGAAGTAAAACATCATCAAAACATAACGTGGTTGTAAACATTTTATTCTCCAGTGGAACCCAAACTTCCATCTCCCCGATCGGAAATCGTAATTGGATACCAACTATATGGATCGCCTTTTGTTTCAACAGCCCTAAAATGAACAACAGGAATCATTACCGCTTGGGCGATCTTTGTACCGGGCTCAATAAGTTGAGCTTCTTTTCCAACATTGTGAAGATTAACAAAAACCTCACCATTATATCCACTGTCAACTACACAAGCGCCAACAATTAATGATTTTTTTGCAGCCATTCCAGATCGGTTTTTAATCTCCAACATATAACCATGTGGAACACCAAAACGATAACCAGTTGGTAAAACCACACTTTCGCCAGGTTCAATAGAAACGGAATCTAAACTTGGACTAGGCAAAAATCCAAGTGAAACCGGATTGAACTTTAAATCTAATCCTGCATCGCTTGGGTTTGCTCTTTCGGGGGGCTGAACATCTTCCCTCAATCTATAATACTCAATTAACATTACTTTCTCCTTTGTATGGTTTCCAGTTTGGATTTTTAAACCACAAATATTCTCGATAAAATGAATGTATTTTTTTGTTGCCGAATTGAAAATGAAAAACATCCCATCCCATTTTTTTATATTCATCAACAATAGAAAATTCACGAACAGCAACTTGCCATTCTGGAAATAGATCTATCTCCATTCCCTTTATGCGTTCGTTGGGAGTCCACTTTCTTTCTAATTTTTCATTGATAATATCTAGCATCTCACCCTTGGTGACTACGACATCTTCTATCTCAACTTCATAATCGTCCATCAAAACCAACTTTCGCACATGAATACAAGCACATAACCGCGAGACATAGAATCTCTAATAAGCTTGAACTCTTTTATTTTTTTATGTTGCTGCGCCAATTGATTTCCATAAAATGCAGCACGCTCTATCAAATATTCTGATACAGTTTCAGCGTCACTTGACTCAACTTCATCAGGACCGATGACGAGTTTAAAAATTTCTAATGTTACTTCATTATCCATTTTCTTACCTATAATTTTTTATTACATAATGTATATTATTTATTTCGGCACCAACCCTTCCAGAGTGTATTTTAAATCCATATTGTTTTTCATATTCGTCAACAATATATCCTTTATACAAATCTGTAATTAGGGGTGACTTGCCAATCACCATCAAGCACTTTGCTTTTGCTTTTTCAAAACACTCAAACAGTTTATGATGCAAAGATTGTTCAAATGCGTGTTTGTAATCAGAAAAGGTGGAATCATAAGGAGGGTCCAAAAAGAAAAACGCACCCTTGTCTTTGGCATGAGTCGCAAAAATATCTTCGAACGATTTACAACAAATCTGAGTACGTTTTAGCAATTTAGAATAATCTTCATTTAAAAGATCCTCAGAATTTATAGTTTTATATCTTCCAAAGGGAATATTGAAATGACCTTGGTCGTTATACCTCAACATTCCTCGAAAAGTAGTTTTCCTTAAAAAATAAAACCGAAAGGCTTCTTCTATTTTGTTCTTCGGGTTGAATTCATCCCGCATATAATAATATGTTAACTCTCCCGTATTTTTAAAATCTGGTGGGAGTAAATTATAAATCTCTGCTTTTTGTTTTTTCTTGCGTCTTCCACGAAAAAGATGAAACCAAGGATTATTCATCATCTCGTAAATTTTTTTAGATTTTTCAGGATTTTGCACTTGTTGATAAAAGTTAATCAACTCTTCGTGAACATCTGAAACAATATTCTTGCCTTCAAAATTTAAATCAAAGTATGCTGCGCCGCCTCCCAAAAATGGTTCCACAAATGTTGAAAAATTGGTTGGATAATGGTGGCGAAAGAGTTCTATTTCTCTCCGTTTGCCACCAGACCACTTAATTAGCGGTTTAAGCGGTGGCAATGTGTTCACTGACCCCTCGAATAATTTTGTGCCAATCTTCTTCGTTAACATGTGTTTCTCCTACAATATCAAAAAAATCATTATATCCTATTACCTTGTCTGATGTCAAGCCATTTTTAAAAAATTTCTTTGATATGTCTTGAACATTAGAAAACCTGGCTGTAAAAATTTTAGCTACCACAAAACATTGTGGATATAATTCTTCAAGACAATCTTTAACCCTCGATATTTTATCAAGACAAGCAGGCATTTTTTCAGTATCTAAATTTATATTATTTTTGGATTCGAAATAATAAACAGTATTTTCTTTTCTAAAAATAATATCCAATTGCGTTTGCGTCGTTTTACCAGTCAAATAAATATGTGTCAAAGGTAATCGATAATCTTCTGGGATTATATCATTGAATGATTTTTCTATAACATGACCAAACTTAATATTGGTACTTTGCTGTGAAAAGCCATCCCATAATAGCTCGCCCATCGAGCCATTCGTTTTAGTATTCTTTTTGTTTCTTTCTATAATAATTTCGTTGGTATATTTTTCTATCAACTTTTTTATTTTATACATTTTTACCCTACCAATTTGAAGTTCCACTTGACAGACCGAGTTGAAAATCCCCACTGAGGATCATATTCAAGCTTACTAATATAAGGTCGATTCAAATGAACCTTATCGCTTGCTTTCACGTTCCAACATTTAATTTGATTTGTTTGACAAGTGTCATCAATGCAGTTGATTATCCAAAACGACTTTCCATTTCTTGTCGTCTTCGGAATAACCTCACGCGGAATAAACCAACAAATCTTCAAAGCATCATCATAATGTGCTAATGACGGAACTTTATTGTATTCTAATCTTTCCTTTACCTTCTTGTCAAGGACGATATCAAATGGAAATATTCCCGTCAGTGACACAAGATTTTCTATTTTTTCTTCCTCTGTAAAATCTGGCTCTGTGTTATATTTCTCAATGTTCTCAAGAAATTTCTTTTTGTTCTTCGGGCGATCATCTACAACCGACAACCAAAAATGACGGCAATGATTAAATCTACCATTTGCGACAACATCACAAGCACCAGACCTAACCAGCACATCCAACGCCTTCTTATTAAACTTTGAGTAACTGATCTCTTCATTGAATATCATCTCTTCAACCGTCTTGAATGGACGATGCGCAAGAATTTGATCCATCGCTTTATCACCAAGCCCTTTGATTGATGTCAGGGGTTGAACAAGTTTTCCATCTGGAGATATTTCCCAATCGCGACCCGATAGATTTATGTCTGTTTCCTGAATTTCATAGCCAAGATTTTTTACAATATTGATTGCCTTTTCTTTTCTTTGCTCAGGCTCTTTATTCAAGAAAGCAGTGAGCCATTCGGCTGGATAATAATTTAAGAGCCAAGCACATTGGTAAGAAAGTATACTATAGCCAACGGCATGAGACTTATTAAAGCCATAGCCACTAAAATACTCAAAAGTCTTCCAAAGGTTGGTTGCGTCGGTGGCTGATATGCCCTTATCTCCACATCCCTTAATGAACTTATCATGAATTTTTTGTTTCTCTTTTGCACCTTTGCCTGTCCCCTTCTTGGTTAGTAATTTACGAAGTAAGTTACCCTCGTCCAATGAGATATTTCTTCCAAGACGATGAGCCAATTGAGCGATTTGCTCTTGAAAAATAAGAAAACCATATGTTTCTTTTGTTACTTCTTCAACGGTTGGATGAATATATTTAATCTCTTTTGGGCTCTTCTTTGCTTTGACATATGTTTTATCTACGCCTTCGCCCAAAGGACCGGGACGAAAGATAGAAGTAATGGCAGCAATATCAATTAGGCTGGTGGGCTTTGCTTTTACGCAAAGTGCTTGTGCTCCTGTCTCTGTGAATTGAAAAACTCCAGCCCACTTTCCTTTGTGAAAGATATTTTTATAAACCTGTTGATCGTTTAAGTTTAGTATATCTGGATGGAGATTTCTCTTATAGAATTCTTTTACATCATCAAAGGTTGGATTTTTGTTCCCGCGCTTATTTATAAGAATGCTCCGAATAGCATCCTCGATCATTCGTAACGTGCTCAGTCCTAGAATATCAAACTTAATAAAACCCATCGGCTCCAGGTGCCTAACATTTTGTCCTTCGGTCCATGGAGTTTGACGAGTGCCGCCACTATAAATCAATGGCATATGTTTATTCAAATCCTCACCAACGACGAGACCGCCAGCGTGCCTTGAGCAAGAGCGAACTTGACCACGCAGCGTTCTCAAATGAGTCTCTACCTCTGGATATTTTTGGAGGAAACTCTGAAGAGTTGTGCTATATTTCATTAGCTCATCAAATGTAGGATCATAAACACCGGATTTGATGCCGTGGTCTTTTTTGGCTAACGGAATTGCTTCAAAGAGCATTTTTTTCGTTACGATATTAACTTCCTGAAATGGGATATCGTAAAACTTTGCTACATCCTTAATCAAGGAACGCAATTGTAACGTATTCCAATTGGAAATAGGAACAACATTATCTTCGCCCCATTCCTCAACAAGTGCTTCTTTCAGCGTCATTGGATCAGAAACATCATAATCAATATCTGGATAATCCGTTGCGTCTGCGCGCAAGAAACGAGAAAACAACAGTTTGTGTTTAATTGGATCAACTTGGGTAATTCCCAAAACATAGGCAACCAACGAGCCACCGGCTGATCCGCGTGATGGTCCTGTAAGTTGTATTGAAGTTGCTTTATCCGCGATTGCTTTCATCGTTAAGAAATAACGACTAAAGCCACGATCCTTGATAACCTTCAATTCGCGGTCGAGCCTTTCAGTATATTCTTTACTTCTGTAAGATACAACCACTGAACCCAAACCATTCCAAGACATCTGCGATAAAGCATCGTCTTCATTCATTCCTTCTGGAATAACAAAAGACGGCAGCCTGACCGTGTTGTCTGGATAAAACTTTTCAATTCTATCGTGAGCGATATGGTATGTGCGTTCAATTGATTCACGAACCAAATCGTCGTCATAAGAAAGACCCAAAGCTTTTGAATATTTCTTATATGACGCCCACATTTGATCGCCATTCTTAGGATACAACTCCATACCAAATTGTTCTAAATTCTCTGGAAACTCACCGAAGAATGATGTAGCACCGGGACGAAGCCTTTTGTAAAGTTCTCGCTCCTTCCAAACATCTGGACTAAAGTAATGACTGTCTGCTGTTGAGATCAAAGGAATATTGTATTCCTTTTGAATTTGAATTACGAAATTGTTGAGATTGTGTTGGTCTTGGTTATACCACCACTGGAGTTCGCCATGCCACCGATCACCGAAAATTTCAACCATTTTTTCGGTTGTCTCGCGCATAGCATCAAGTATCGCATCGTCGCCCTTAAGTTGATTTTCCCAGTAATTACCGGCATAAACTCCACCTAGACAAGCACTGGACGCAAGTACCCCTTCGCTATGTTGACGGAGCATTTCATAATCAACACGAGGAAACCTATAGAAATTTCCTGGCTTGAAAGACTCCGAAACCAGTTTGAAAATGTTATTCAACCCCGTTTGGTTTTGAGCCAAAAGAATTAAATGTGACCTCCGGTTGAGGGCAGACTTTGTTTTTTTAGTTTCTTCTTCATCTTCGATTGAGAAACCGGATCTTGCTTTAACCTTTTTCTTTTTCTTGTCAACTTTGGTTTCTTCCTTAACTTTTTCCCATTCTTTAATAGATGGAATGAAATAAGCTTCAACACCATAGATAGGTTTGAAATCTTTTCCATCCCTTTCCATTGACTTCGCATGAAGAACCTGATATGCTAAACCATTGCAATTGCCGTGGTCGGTTAAAGCCAAAGCATCCATACCGTTTTCAAAGGCAAAATCCATATGCTGTTGGGGATAGCCCACAGCGTCGAATGGAGAGCCTGCGGTTGAGTGCGCGTGCAAGCCCACGAATGGAATTTCAGTTTTTTTCATACTGCTCTATACTACAGGAATGGAAGACGATTGTCAAGAGTTTTCTTACTTGATAAAATAAAATGCTGCTTGTAACAAGACTATAATTAATAACATAGCAGAGACTTTTCTCCGTTCCATATCTACACTAGCGAAAAACTCATCATTTTTCTTATTCATTTTCGCAATTTCAGCGTGAATTGCTAATAATTGCGGATCAATCTGTTTCATCTTGTCCTACCTTGTTCCAAGTGCGATACTTTAACATATCTGACTTTGGTCGTTTCATTTTCTCTCTATGTTCCGATCCAATATATTTACAATACCCATCCCAAGAACTGATATCATAAAACCAATCCATCTCTATCCAAGTTGTGGGCTTGTTCGTATCTATGCTTTCAAATATATCTTTCAAATCAAAGTGACGACCAGAATAACGTTCTTTAAGAGGCAACCTTTCTGTTGGGTATTTTCCTTCTCTTAATGGCCCATTTGGATCGTATAGCCCTGTTGATTTTCTCCAAAACAATTGTGAAAATTTTGTTGTATCGGTTGCATCAAAAGCAAATCCAATATATTCATTATCAATGACAGAATTGCCTTCGGGTGTCACCAATAAAAAATTTCCTGGCTTTGAGATTATTTCTCTATGATGTCTTACGTGCTGGGATGGAAACACTCCATAAGGAAATGCTACATAAAATTTATCTGGTTCGACCCACTTGGATAATTGACCGCAAACTTTTGTTGCCACCTTCGCTCCATAAATAATGCTCCAGACGATTGAATCTTTTCTTCCTTGATCTTTGGGGTGCGTTTCAACATAATAAATTGGAACTGCTTTCTTACTCTCGCTTGGATAATAATCAAACTTACGCCCAATCCATACTGGATCTTCAACCATTTCTCCAAGACGATATTTTATTAAGGGCTGCATTTTTGCTGGACATACAACCCAAATAGTTTCACATCCAGCCGTGGCACACTCAAGCACAGCGCGTTCGACAGCAAGAAAGTTTTGAGCGATGGGTTGAAGGCAATCGTGCCAAGGCAATTTATAATCAAGAGGTTGACCGGCAACTGGTACTATCCCGGCGAGGTGAAATGATTTTATATTGACAAAATTTTCATTGAATGGTTCTTGCGACATACGATTCACACAATTTGTTCTTGCTCATTATATCATCATAGGAGTCATTATTAAATTCTATTGTATCAGTTGATTCATACACCGGCATTTCCAACAACTCTATTTCCCGATGTGAAGTTTCTATTTTTATACCACGATACTTTTGTATTTTTTTATTATTTGGATCGCGCCCATTACGAGGACCACGTATGCCCGCCTCTTTCATTAGGTGGATTACCTTAAAGCGAGCATTTACGTCTGAATACTCATAATCTTCTAATTCGCTTTCCGACAAATAAGAAATGGCTACGAGATCCTTCCTATCTTTTTTCTTTCCATCAATTCGATCAGAGGGATAAAAGAGAATACAATTAACAAAGTGCGACATATCTTCTATCCAGTCGTATTTGTGTTGCGTCCCAAGACGAACATTCATCCAATCATAAACCTTATATTTCTTTTTAGGTATTTTTACAGGTGGTGGAAGCCCCGCCACATTATCGGGATTAAATACAACAACTTTCCCAAAGCTTATCTTTGCCATTCTTGCTTTGTGTGTAAATGCTTTAAGAGTCTTACCCTCTACCCTTATAGACGCAACTTTATCCGCTAATGGATTTAATCCAGCCAGCGAAAGATCAAAATAAAGTTTTTCCCACAAATGATCCTTGCTTGTTCCAATTTTTTTTGAGACCCCAGAAGTTGAGATTATTCGTGATTTATTTCCTAAGCCAAATTCGGATAAATCAACATTCCATTCAAAATAGGAAAATCTATTAGGACAATCAAGATTTGCATAAACAAATGGTACACTGTTATAGTAACAATAGAGAAGTGCTTCAAGTGACGAACCAATAACAATCTTCTCATACGAAAAAGTTATATCTCTAATTTTGGAATGATCGAGGCTCATCAATAAAACAAGCGGCGTGGTGCGGTCCCTTCATCAATCGCTTCAGGCTTGGCATTAATAAGGAAAAGCGCATCACGAGTAATAACAGAATTCCAAAAAACTCGTTTTGTCCAACGCATATATTCTGGATGGATTGCTTTTAGTGAAATAGAATAAAAATCTGGAATCACTTTGTTTATGATTTTAACAATTACATATGTATCTTTTGCGAGATCTTCTGCTTTTTGAGGATGCCACGTAAAAAATACTTTGACCTTCCCCTTCCTCTTTTTCATCTTAAATTTGACGATGCGACTGGCAAGGTGGGTTGTTGAAAATTCTTTATAAATCGCTTGCTTGATCAATTTATGAGTGGCTGTTTCTATTTCTGGAGCAGGAGGCAAGGCGGCTGTTGCGGTACTAACAAAAGATATAACAAAAATCAAACAACAAATAGCTGCAAACAAAGCGAGAAGTATAATAGATTTTTTCATTTATAATAATCCTTCCAAAGTGCTTTTGATTTTTGTCGCCATATCATAATTATGCTTCGTTATTTCTTTTAGTTCTTGAAGTATAAAATCTTTACTCTCGGGATATTGTCTCTCAACAAGCAATCGTACACCTTCAGATCGTGCTCGCATCTCTTCAAACTCGTTGTGAACAAAAGAAATCATATCTTGCTTAATGGGATCATTTTCACAGAGTTTAGCGGCAGTGGCTAAATCGTTACTCGATTTGATAAACTCCGACATCGTAGTAAGAAAATGTTCCTCCTCACACTCTTCAAACATTGTCATTTCTCTCTCTTGCTTTCTTCTAAAAATGATTTCGCAATAGCCTTTACCGCCATCCGTTGATTTCTAGATAGATCTTCATAAACTTCCAATACCTGTCCTTCACCCATCGTAACAGGGCGACCGTCAACTTTGCTCATGAACTCTGCCTCCTCGCCAAACTTTGCATCACCAACGTTCATTTGCTGACCATAGCCGGGAAATTCTGTATTATTGGTGCCGTAAAGATAAGCGCCCTTCCCGCCCTGCGGAATAATCAAAACCGAATCTTGACAATACTTTTCCCCTAATTTTTGAATAGTTTCAACAAAACCTGGATCATCTTGCAGATTCACGGCAAACAAACTCTCTTCACTAACCTCTTTGGCTTCTGGAGTTTCAAAATTTTCGATATAAGAACCGTCAACCTTGGTCACACCATATGCCATAGCCAATAACGTAGCCTTCAAATCCCTATTGCGGGCTTGATTGCTTTCGCCCTCTTGTTTGAATTCAAGTTGAATTTTTTCCAACCCTGCGGTACACATAGACAGATCAGCCGGATCATTACGATATGCCGTAAGAATTGCAGTTTCATGTTCAGTCATATGTTTGTATAATCTACTCAAACCTGATTCTTTAAGTAGGCTCGGTTTTTCAAGAAGAATTGATTTTCTATCCTCCAGAGCCTCCTTGATCATAGACTTTAAATCTTTTAGTTTCATAATTACTCCCTATTCGTCGACAATACCCACCACATAATTTTGATGAACGATGTGAAATGTCTCCTGTTTAATTTTTACCTCTTCCACCATAGTATTATCTACGACAAGGTTTATTTTTCCATTTTCCTTTAAATGATTTTTCATTTGATCGTCGGGTCTGCCCCGATTAACCATCCAAGCGGGTTCTTCGGGTCGCAAGTCGCAAAAGAAATCATCACAGTCTGTGGCGGCGTCAATGAACCTCACAGTTCCATAATGTTCATGTCCTGTTTTAGCGTCTTCTGGAATTAGAACAGATCCCAAATCTGGGATTTTCTTTGGTAAAATTTTTTCGACCAACAGGTATTTGTTAAACGGCTTGAATTTACACATATTTCACCTCACATGCTCCACCAGCGCAAGCAACTTCTCCACTTAAATTAGTATTATCGTTGGTTTCAATAACTTTCGTTAAATCAACTTCATTTAGACTATTCATCAATCTTTTGTATGTCACTTCATCACAGTCTTCAAATGGTGCTTGGACATAATTCCCACCATCATACGGCAAAACTGAAAGCCCATTATAATGTGTTCGGTTCTTCCACATCCACTTTCCAACTTCGTCCCACTCGTCGTCTTTAATTGAAATCGTAGCAGAAATATTGTGTGTATTGTTCCCGTGATTATGTCCCGGTTGAATCCAATTTTCTGAAAACCACTTCACCCTTTCCAAAAGGTCTTCCGCAGTTTCGTGTCGTAAGGTTGCTCCTTCTGGTGCCTTTTGTGGAACCGAAATAACAGCAGTATCGTGGGGGCGGAAATATTCATCTTCAACCAACTCTGGATGGTTTTCCGAGAGGTACTGATAAATTGATTCATTTTTTCCAACTCTTACCCGGCGAATATAATAGTCGCTATGCCAAGCATGAATACCACTTGAGCAGCCCAACACCATAGAGGAAGTTCCTGCCGGTTTTATTGTCGTTACGCGAGCAGCCGGTTTTATTCCAATCATTTTGGCTACTTTTTTATTTTCTTCCACAGCAATTTTTGCTGCCTCTTCTGAATTTAACTCACGCACACGACCACTGGAAATTCCAGTCAAACTTACTCCCAATAGTGCTTCTTTTTCGGTTGTGCGTTGCCAGATAGGACGAAGATAATGAAAGTCTGTATATCCCGCTTGTAGAGTGCCAAGAAATGCGGCGGTGCGAGCGCGACTATTTAAATCTTCTTGATCTTTAACATCAGAAACATTTACTTCACATAAATTACAAAATTGAAATGGACGCAAAGCAATTTCACAACAAGGATTAGTTCCCCAATCTTTATCATTTGTAAAATAAATTCCGGGTTCACCGGCACCCGAATGTTTGATACGCTCCCACAACTCCATAAAAAACTTTTTTCTTACACGATGCCTAACAATAACTGCACTGTTGTTCGCTCTGTGTCTTTGTGGGTTTTTTTCCGACCAATTACCAGTTTTTGCTGCAATCATTTCTCCATCATCAGCAGAAAAAAGACTAATGAGGGCAGCGCGGCGTATGCCGCCAGCCAATACCGCATCGGCAATGTGACAAATAATGTCGTGTACTTCAATTGGTTCAAGTTGGTCACCATCCTTTTTTTCATTTAGAATTGATTTAATTTGTCTAATACAAGTCTTTAAAGGCTCTGGGCCAGGGGCTTTTCCGCCTGAAGTAATTAGACGTGCGCCTTTGGGGCGAATATCGGAGAAATCAAAATTAATAGTAGAGGTTCCTTCAAAATAAGAGCGCATCAACGTCTTAACCGAGTCTGCCCAGCCTTCAATACTATCGCCAATGAGAAAACGGCGAGATCGATCAGTTCTTGGCTTACGAATTTCTGGAAGTTTTTCAACATGATGTTTTTGAACAGAAAAACCAATTCCAGTTCCCCCTAAAAGCAAAAAAAGAATTTCACTAAATACTCTCCAGTCATCAACGGGGCAAAACCCGCAATTGTAAATTCTATTTGGGCTAATTTCAATTGGCTTACCAGCAAACTGCATAGATCTCATAGAGGGTAATACTTTTTTTGCCTCAACCAGTTCATAGGCTTCATCAATCTCGCCATTCAACATTTTATATTTCTTTTGGTGCATAACCTTATTGCGACCAATAAGTTCATCCCAAGTTTCTCGTCGGGCGAGAAGATCCTTATGTTTAGCATATTTCATAAAAACCGTAATTGCACTAAGAATCTCCTGTGATAAATCCATAATTAATTTGCTCCTTTAACCAATTTCATATATTTTTCAAGTAAAAACTTTTGTTGTTCCGCATTTGACATCGCCGGTTGTGCGGCTTTTTCAGATGGATCATATTTATCCAACACTTTAATGTCAACATTTGCTGTGTCCATAAAAATTGAATAAACAACTCCATCTGGACCGTTCCTATTTTTGGCAACGTAGATACGTCCACCATTTGCTTGTTTATCTTCCGATGTCCGAGACATAGAAAAAATGAAGTCAGAAATAAAACATTTATTAAATGCTTCCGAGATGGCTTGCATCGTAATAATTTCCTGATTCAATCCTGTACGATTTGTTTGAGAAGCAGTCCAACCAACAACGTTATACTCCATCATAATGGAACGCATCTCTTCGTAAATTGATTCAAGTTCCTCGCGCTTTTCTCTACGTGAGGAAAGAGTGCGAAGCAGGTCGGCATAATCAATAATAATCATATCTGGAATGATGCCTTGTTGCTTTAATTTTTCTATGTGTGCGCGAATTGTATTTGTTGTCGCCGTTTTTGTTGGATATTCTTTTACAATAAGAGTGCCATCCACATCCTCAAGCGATTTTTTAATATCCTGTTTCCGATCCAACAATTCATTCAACCGAATACCAGTTATGCACGAATCATACCGAGAAGCAACCACAGTATCTTTCAATTCCAAAGTATAATGAACTACGGTCATGCCTGCTTTGATTGCGGTGGCTCCCAAGTGAACCAGAGCCATAGATTTTCCAACACCTGTTGGAGCGATCACAACTCCCAACTCACCACGACCACCACCGCCTCCGGTTATTTGATCGATTTTTTCCCAACCAGTTGTGATTGTTTCGCGACCGGAAACCTTAAAGCGTTCCTCAAAATCCTTGATATAATCATAACCAAAATCTGCATCAGCGCCAGCCTTCAAAGCGTCATTGATGAGAACAGAAATCTCGTCAAAAGAACATTTTTGTAGCAGTGAAGTTGACTGCACCATCGCCTCGCGGAGTTTTTGTTTACGACAAAAATCTAATGCCGTTTCCTTAACATACTCTGCGGATTCAAGAATATTTACATCTGACAAAGCAGATGCAAAATAATCCCTGACTTGCTTTTGTAAAGCTTCGTTTTCTTTTTCCAACCCTGACCTAATGATTGTCTTCAGAGTTTCGTGAGATGGTTGTGTGCCGTATTTCTTCTTATAGTGAAAAATTTTCTCAACAAAAAGCTGTAAATATTTGAATTCTAGGAATTCAACATTCAATACTTCCATCATTCGATCAGAGAAAACTCTGTCGTCTAAAATGAGGAAAGCAAGTTTGTTCTGGAAATTTTTACCGTATTTTGAAAAAGAAATAGTATCATTTGTGGACATCTTAACCTCGCTAAACTTCTATGTGGTCTACTATACAACAGTGGAAAAATATTGTCAAGAACAAACGCTGCTTGTTCCAGTAAATAGTTTCACGACCCATCAACCAACAGCCTAAATTTCTGAAAAAGTGCATCCCAGTTGTAATCATTTATGCCGTCAACCAACATTCTTTTGACAACTTCTGTTCTGTTGAAAGTCGGTTTGAATTTGTTAATTGCGTTCCTTACTTTTTCTGCACTCTTGACTGAAAGTTGGGGAGAATACAGTTGCATAAGTTTGTAATTCAACTCAACTTTTTTATACTGACTCAAAATATCTTTATACAATTTGAGATCACTATCAGTCGTTTTACAGTATTTAAATAAGTCGTCTAAATCGTATGATTTCTTTTCTGCCAGGAATGGTAAACGCTTGGCAACTGTTTTTAATCCCCAACCCTTGACCCCTTCAATATTATCTGACTTATCACCATCAAGGGCACGGGCAATAGTGAAATTGTTTGGGTGGATATTGAATTGTTCTAAAACCCTTTTCTCATTTAGATATTCATTTTTAACAGGCCGATAAACTATCGTCTTATCATTGCATAATTGATAGAAATCTTTGTCCATCGATACAATTATTTTTATTTCTTCACTGATTGAAGGCATATGACAAACGTAACCAATAACATCGTCTGCTTCCACATCTTCTATCATCAATTGAATAACTGGCATTTGATTGAGATAATCAATAGTCTTCGCCATCTGATCGTAGCGGTTTTGTGATTCTTCTAACGCAGACATACCTGAATAAGCACGATTAAGTTTTAGTGGGGCGCGCCCGTCTTTGTATTGTTTGTTTAATGCTCGTCGCTTCTTGCTGCCCCCGCCGCCATCCCAAATAACAATAAGTTTATCAGGTTTGATTTCTTTTGAAAGTTTTTGAAGGGTCATAAGAAAACCTTTACATCCTCCAATCGGAGAACCATCAGCAGCAATGCTTGGGTTCACCACATAATTGCGAATGAATGTATTCATCGCATCGATGATTAAGATTTTATTGGTCACTCTTCACACCCTTGCATATCGCAAAAGTATTCACAGGATCCTCTGCTTGCAATTCCACGATGGTCACAACAATTTACACAATCTGCACACTTTCGCAGAAGCCAACAATCTGCTGTGCCCCACACATCACCTGCATCGATCATACCAGAATCTAACACTCCTGCGTCTAATAAGGTGACACCAGAATCAATCCAAAAGTTTTTTGTTGGTGGATTATAAACAGATGCTTTCTCACATCCTTTAGGAAGCGGACAACCTCCTGCACCAGAAACCATCAAGCCAAATAGACATGTGATGATGATATTTT
>Ga0080013_1003068_pt1 | contig 18235 bp, 12 predicted proteins | sample ETNvirenome_6_85_FD_69236 | JGI IMG/M metagenome (GOLD analysis project Ga0080013, IMG submission 69236) | Marine viral communities from the Pacific Ocean - ETNP_6_85 (SPADES assembly) (version 2) | ecosystem: Environmental > Aquatic > Marine > Oceanic | place: Pacific Ocean | collected 2013-06-19 | reverse complement strand
TCCGCGCAGGAGTGGGTGATAAGCCCAGGTTTCGTTGGAAAGCTGAACATTATCAAGATCTTCGAAATGAAAAACGCCATCTTGATAGATAGCGTGGCATTGGTTTTTAGAATCCAGTGTTTGGAACATTAATAGAGCGCTCGGTTGATAGTGAGTCGTTTGACTTGCTCATTAATATACCTCAGCATCGCGTCGTTGTCAAGTGTTTGTGACAGATCCTCGATCCCTTTCGTGATTTTGCTTATATCCTTTCCAAAACTAAATGCATTTGATTCCAAAGTTCTTATCAAGAAATAAATCTTATAAAATGTTCTTTTTTCTATTATGGAATTTAACTGTTTAAAAGAGAGTGTGTTTCTTTGATTTTTTGTTATCTCCATAAATTCTTGACTTTTAACATCAAAAGTAATGTTTGTCGGGAAAGAAGCGCAGAACTGATTATAAGCATACCCGATAAAAGAGATAAAGTCATCAAAATCTGTCGTATAAGCCTTGACAAAATAATGTTCCAACATTCTCTTATAAGTTATAGTCTCCCCCAGCTTGCTCTTAACTTCTTTCTCGATCTGATCTATGGTTGGGGGACGACGAAGTCTTTTTTGGAGATTGTGAATAATTATTCTCCTATGGGCGGCCTGCAAAACAGAATATTCATTCAAGTTGCAGATAAACTGATTTGGCATTCTGTAGTTGGGATAGAAACCAAATCTTGATGCCAAATCAACAAACGCCATATATTCTGTATTGGCCTCACCAAGATACTTATTGAATTTTTCTATATCATTATTAACATCATCCAAAGTGAATTCAAATATTAACCCACAGTTTTTATGAGTATAAGATTTTTTATTTATATAAGATTGCTTTGTTATAGAGAGTTCTTTACCCAGCATCAAGCAAAACTTAAAAAACTCATTTAAAAATGAACTTAAATTCGTTATTCTACTTTGAACTTCATAGTTTTTGCAATAATTGTTTAAAAAGTTCTTGATTGTCTTTTGGACCCGCGTACGATAAGTATTAGAGAAATTAACACTATTGGGATTCATGTTGCGGAAATTGATTATTGGTTCCGTGGTTGGAGAGAACCCTTTCTTGACCATCTTTTTATTATATGAAGACTTAAGTTCTCCAAATAAATCCGAAACAAAGTCAAGCATGTCACCAGCATTAGCATCTTCAATCAAAAAATCTGGATTTGATATCATGATAAAGTCAAAATCAGGATCTAGCTTAAAGTTGTTATTTTGATAAGAGCCAATTAAGTAATTATCAACACGATTTAAAGGATTAAAGAAAGTATAATTATTCTTTTTTGCAAAAGTATTTCTTAAAGACTTCTCTTTACCAGAAGCAAGTAGCTTGTTGTGTAAGTTTTTATTCATCTGTTTCTGCTTCTTGGTGGGCCGCGTTGAACTCTGCCAGTGCCCTGGAAGCTTCTTCTAGGGCGACAAGATCGGTGCGGGTAGACGTGAAGTTCCCGAAGTCGGCCGCGGCGTTACGACTTAAAAAGTCACTTAGCGCCTCTTGGGCGCCGGTGTGGTCGGTTGCGCCGAGGCCGAGGATGCGGTTGTGGAAGAATTGTGGTCGTACGAGATAAGTTCCCCTCTCGGTCTGTTTGAGGGCGAAATTTAACTGCGCTTTGTGTTCACTTGGCGGGGCAAATGTGCCGTACCCTGCGGCGTCGCCTCTGGAGTCCGCCTGCCGGTTGTCGACCTCGACATAGGTTAGGGCCATGGCGCCCGCTCTCTCCCATGTGGAAGCATAAACAAATGACGCCGAATCGGACTGCGACGCGTCTAGATCATCGAGCGCGTCTTCGAGGTCATTCTCTAATGTTTGGCGCGCCTGGTCCTGAGCTAAATCTTCTTGGGTTGCCTCCTCTATCTCTGGGAGTGGGTCGTTGCTCGGCCTTATCAAACTAGGTGGAACAAGTGGGCAACGCGTTAAATCGTCTGTTCTCTCACCGAAGTCGACCCATTTTAATCTAACATTTGTTGTATAATCTAGATCTGATCCAATCGTATTTGTTACATTCAAAGCAACAAAATACCCCCCTATACCTAAAAACTTTGATATGTCTTTTGCTGTAGCGCCATTGCTGCTGTTCCCGACAAATAATGGATTTAAATAAAAGAATTGAGCCGGTCTAATGAAAGGGCATCCAACCAATTGGACTCTCACATCATAAATCTCTCTTAGGAAATTTAAATTTTCAATAGCAGAGTTCTCACCAAAAACACGAGCGGTTCTTAAAGGTTGATCGTCAAACTTTTCAAATGATATATTTTTTATAATTGAGTTTCTTTCACCGAAGTTCAAATGAAAAACACCTCGTTCGGCATCTAATCTTTTATGTGCTGCATAATCATAGTCGGCACCGGTACCCGCGCCCTCCGGTATCTTTTGGTTAAAATAGTTCGCTGAAAAGAAAGAATAATTAACCACTTTTGGAGGATTCCCATCCGGAGATAACGCGGCGGCTCTAAATTCCTCAAGGCCGGTATGAGATAGCTCAAAGAAGGCTTCCACATCATACACTTTTGGTATTTTATGTAAATGATCATCTTCTTCTGGATCGGTTGAGCGTGTTATTTGACGCGCCCATCGAAACACTTGTTCCAAGGGGGATCTTTCTTCTTCTTGTGGTATTGCTATAAGGCTTTCGGCATTCGACTGGCCTAGCGCATGTTGCCGGAATGCTGCTAGCCTAAACTCCATCTCATCAGTATAAACAACGCCATCTGGACCGTCGATCGGATGTGATAATGCTTCTTTTGTAAATTTAACCAAGTTGATTTCAGATTTTGGATTTAATAGATTATTTCCATCAATTAGTTCTCTAGCATTTGTTTCATAACCAAAAGTCGCAAATAAATCTTTCATAAAATCATCAAAATTATAATTAACCCTCAAAGAGCGAATTACTTTTTCAGTAAAAAACTTCCGGAAAGAATCAATATCAACTAATATATTTGATAAATTAATTGAAACTTCATTTCTATAAACATCCTGAAAGTTATAGGGGCCAGTTATGATTCTTGCTATATCTTGGATAGGGTCGCGGCCGTCTTGTTGAGCCGTCTCAATGAAGTGCGCTTGGATAACATCAACAATATCACCCAGGGTTGTAAAATAAACACGAAAATTTTGGCCGGCTTGTTCGGGTTCACTGTTAAAGCCGGCGCCTTCTTGGCGCAGACTGCCAGCTTGAAGAACTGATAGCGGCTCAAAATCTATGTTCCCTAGATTTCCCACTGTTGCTTCGCCGTCGGCGCCGTCTCCATCCACCTGTGCTTGGCTTAAAAGGATATCCCTTAGAACAACGTTTTGGCTGTGGACAAGCCCCTGCAGAACCTGAACACCTTCCGGACCCAATCTGCCAACTCTAAAATCAGCGTTCTGTAAAACCTCCAGCGTTAGTTCATTTGTGACCACTCGCAGAAATGCGTCTTCTGTCGTCTCGGATCCTATAAAGATGTCTTCTCCATCGATATTGATGTCTGCATCATCGAACTGTTCATCAACTGCTCGCTGCGCAGAATTCTCAATACCAGAAGAAACCTTATCGGCAATCAGCCCATAATCAAAACCCAAAACATAGATTCTAGATCCTCCAATAAGACGGTTGAATATAGCATTATAGTTATTAATAATATTACTAGGATTGTTGATATCTCCCGCGAGGGCTGCAGCAAACTCTTCTCGATCAAGGCTAGCGAATGATACATTGCCATCGCCGCGGTCGATGAGATCTTCGAAGATCCCGTTTCTTATAGGATTGCCGCACAGCGTCGCATCGTCTTCGGAGGCGGTGCGATCGTCGACATTACCAGACAACTCTCTAACAATATCAATGCCGGAAGGGGTGCTGCTGGATTGACTCCCCATGCTTAATATATTATAATATGTAGGATCTCGTAAAAGGCCATCCATAAAAGAGCGGTAGGTTAAGTCAATACTTATCGTTCCATCTTGGTTAAAGTTAATTTGATGTTGCTCCAAGGTGAGATCTAGTATTCTAGATATCTGATTCATCAACCTTTTAGCATTCGCATCCAACCCTAGATTGTCTAAAGTTGTCTGATCAAAAAACCAACCCACTTCAACTTTCAAACGATATTCATATGGATTAATTTCTTCGGCGTTGGCGGGCTCCGTGAGGTCGCTATCTATTTGTCTTACGTGGCGAAATAACTCAAATATATATGCCTCCTGGGGCCCGTTCCCGGATATTTTCGAGACTTGGGTATTGGTGATATTTAAAACATCAGTTGGAAATAACTTTGACAAATCTTGAACAAAGATCTTTAAATTTGCCTTTATGTTTCTTGTGATCTCAAAAGCATTCTGTCCCTCAAAGTCCCAAGAGAAACTCTGAATGCCTGCACCGCCGCCGCGGCCGACGCCAGTGGCAATATCCTCAACATCTTGTGCTCTTACAAAGTTATCAAATTTAAATTCAATAACCTTACCTTCGCGAAGAGCAAAATCATCTCCAGCGGTAAATTCTTTAAAAATTCTCACTTTTGGAATAAGAGAACTCAAAAGAGAACTGGGGGATTCAAACCAGTCCTTTAACAACTCTGTATTGGTAAAGCGAGAAACAAAATCAGAAGCATCCGGAGCGTCTATTTGATATATGGTATCATAAAACAAATCAACCAAACCGGATTTTAGGATTCTCAACATTAAAACACTTAATATACCTTGTTGCCTGGCTAAAATCGCAGTAACGGCATCTTCTTGTTCTTGTGTCCTACTCTCGACGTCTTCTTGGAGTTCCTCTATAATCTCTTCTTGGACAGCACCCAAAGCCCTCTCAACTTCAGCAGAGTTTCCATAACTATTTCTGACTATGGTTGCGCCGCTGGCGAGATTTTCGTATGCGCCGGCGGTCGTCGGGCCGCCAGCGAGTAATGCCGGAACCTCCGTCGTCAGGGCGCCCCCGAGAACTGCTGCACTTAGGCTTTCTAGAATCTCCAAAAAAACTATAGCATTATCTTTTCTGGGGCCGCTCTCATTGTTGGCGCGCCAGCGCGCCTGTTGAACCATCTGCAGGAAATCCTGAGTCGTATCTTCGGTAAATCCGCTTTCAAAATTACGAAGCGGGCCGGCTCTGGTACCGCTCGCCCCACTAGTGCTACTAAACGCCTGGTGCGCTCGTGCTTGTTGTTCTTCTGTTAGTGTTATCGTACCCAGACCTCGTTGGGTACCGCTGGCGCCCGATCCTCCGTTGCGCGGTGAGGAGGTCCAGCGCGCATCTGCTTCCCCGTGGCCGGCGCGCTCCGGGTGGGATCCCAAAACATAACGATTGAAATCTCTTATAAAATTATCGACAGCATCATCCTCGAAGCGATCCTGCAGGTCGGCCACGTCGCCCTCCACAGGCGTCGGTAATGTTGGCACTCCAACCATCTAGATCACGCTCCGAATGATATTTTCAATCGGGAAAGGGATCTGAACCACTTTTCCGGGATAAACATGTGCTTCGGTGGGTGTTAAGTTATAAAATGCGATAACCCACCATAGTGTCGGATCGTTATAGAACTTATCAGCAAGTTTCATAAAACGATCACCATTTCTCCAAACATGATTTCTAACTTTCACTCCAGTCAAAGAAGGAATGTTGATCTGATTTGGAGTACGGTAATGAGTTATAGAAGGTGTATTTCTATTCTCTAAATAAAAAAAGTATAAACTATTGCGCAACTTCTTTAAAGATCTTTGTGAATATCTGCTAGCCATTATTTCGGCGGCCTTTCTTGTCCGGTCGCTAGCGCGGCAAGAGCTGCGTCGGGTTTTTCTTCAGGTTTGTCAGGGAAAGCAACGCCATCGGCATCATTTTTCTCCTCGACTCGACGATCGCGTATCGCTCGGTCCAAATAATAGGGGAACTGATTAGCCAAACCTACGCCCGATACCGTGCCGCCAAATGTCGCGTCTGTTTCTCCTTGCCATCCAACAGCATGTTCGTGAAGAACTGTGAAGTTGAAACTTAAAGGAATCTGCATGGGATTGGCATAATCCTCTCCATCTTGAAAACCAACATTAAAGTTAGGAGAAACTGTGAAACCGTCTATAGCGCCGAGAAGGCCAGTTTTGGTATCATAATCACTTTCCTCCAATGATTCAGGCGCGACTGTGCCCTCGTTTTCGGCCGCGGCTTGGCTGGAAATATAAGGCGCAGCAGTAGCACTGCGAATTAAGTTAGCAAACTTAATACGAAAAAGAGGAGAGGCGGCTATCGTCGATGTAACACCAGCATCTGCATATTTAGGATATAACATTTGCATAAGCAAGTTTATTTTTCGCATGTTCTCGGTAACTTCTCTTGAACTTGCTGCAGTAACTGTAAAGCCACAAGATATTTTTCTTGTTGTATTCTGAAAAGTAACAATCGGATCCATTCGGCCAAATACTTGTGTTGGATTGTTCTTGCTGCTAAATTGATCTGAAAACTTGGTAATATAAGCTTTAAACTTAACAAACTTACTTGTAGGAATGTGAAAAAACTTTAAATAATAGTTTTTGTTATTAGCATATATTTCATCTGCTGGGACATATCCCATTTATCTTCTCCTTATCGTGAGCCGCTACTCGGCTGCAATCCATCTCGTGACAATATTTCGAATCTCTTCCTGACCAATATATACCCTAACTTCGGCCCGGGCAGCTCCACCGGCGCCGCCGGCAGGAGTGGCCATTGTCTGTATATTTGTGCTCAACTCTCTTATGGTTTCTTGGAGTTCATCTACATTTCCAGCGCTGAATGTTGCAGAAGCTTCTGAGAGATCTTTTATTCCTGTTGTAACAGCTCTAAAATTGGTAACTTCATTTCCTTCAAAATTATATTCTTCTCGTATCGCCTTGCCGAGATCTCTAACTGCTAAAGTCATACTGCGAATTATGGAAACACGATTCAACAATCCACTCAATCCTGTTTCTCCTAACATGGTAAATAGATCAACAAACTTGCCCATCATTTCTGCAGCATTCCGGAAGCTGCGGGCTGCTAGCGCCGCCGTGATGCCCATAATCAAAGCGGGTATTCCAACAAGAACCGCCAAACCCATCGCTGCAGTGGGGTTGGCAAAAGCGGACACGCCGGCTGCGGCTGATGTTAAGGCCGGCCCAATAGCGGGAGCGGAGCGGGCGACGATTCTCGAAGCCAAGGCTAGCCGGCCCAGGGTGGCCGCAAAGCGAAGAAAGAGGCCGCCGAGCAAAATCGCGCCAACGACGTGGGCCATCTTTTTGGCTTCGTCGGTGAAACCGGCTACCGCGTCTCTGCCACCGGTGACTCGGGCGATTAAATAACTCAACCCGTCGACAGCGTCAGACATCCAATCAACTAATGGCTGTAGGGCAATTGCTAAAGACTGCACTGCTCTTTTCAATCTTTCTATAGAAGCTTGAGACGTCCTCGACCTCTTCGCGAATTCCTCTGACGTCATTGAGGCTTCCAGAGCAGAGCGAGACAGATCGTCGGCCGAATCGGCGGTATCAGATAGGAGTGCCTGCAGGGCGCCAATGTCTCCTCCTGTTATAATATTCGCCAAAGATCTGGCGAACATGGGATGTACATTAACTATGTTTTCAAAAGATCCTGCAACTCCTAAAATTCTCTCTCTTAATATCTCCAAACGATCTGCAGCATCAGCCTCAACCAGCTCTTCCATATTGAGAACTGTATCGCCAAATAGGTTATTAACCCTCCCCACAGCGGTTGCCGCTTGATCTATATTTTCAAACGCAGTAGAGAAATTAAGTAATTGATTTGCAGCGATACCGGTTGTTTTTGAAAGGGCTTCAAACTTTATAAAAACTTCATCGGCCTGATCTCCATACATAGCTAGAGTGCCTATGGTTGCCATAAAATCACTCTCTAGTTGAGTTACAGAGATGCCCAAAGATTCAGACGCTGCCACAAGATCCAAGATTGTTTCTTCTGTCTCGGCAGCAGTCATATTGAAGCCGATCATTAAAGTTTGAGTTATGCCGCTAGCGGTTGCACCAAGATTTGTAAAACCAACATTCAATAATGCTAAAGATTCCTGTTGATTTGCCGAAAGGAGGGTAAAAGCGCTAAATCTTGTGCCCAGATCGGCAAAAGAAGCTTGCAGTTGAACGATATCACCACCGAAAGCTAAAACCTCTTGGCGATTTGTTCTCGTTAGAGTAGTGAATCTCTCAAATTCCGGGCCGAGCTTGACAAAGCTAGCTCGTATCTCATCAAGCCTCATAACAAGCGAGAATGTGTTACCAACAAAAGATTCAAGAGCTTTTAAAGGAGAAACGGCTGCAGTGAGCTGACCTAGGCCGCGGACCATGGCGACTAGAGCGCCGCTAGCAAGAGTGGTTTCTTCTTTAAAAGCTCTAATAGCGCCGGTTAAAGCCGGGGAAGTACCAAATCCGATGCTGAGGAGATAGCTATCGGCGGCTAGTGTCCCCTCCTCAAAAGCTTTCTTGAGACGATCCGTGGCGGAAGTCGCCGCCTTTGCTTGTTCCTCATATTCCCGGTAGCTACTAGCTAAACCATCAATGCTATTAGCATTTTTAATTATCCCTTTCTGATTTTCATCTAAACTATTATAAAAATCATTAAGAGCCCCGGTATCTTTAGTTAATTCTTCTTGTAATGTTTGAAGATTAAAATTAGATTGCTCTATAGCTTTATTGAAGAGCCTCTGCTGCTTTTCAACTTTCTCTACTAGTTTTGAAAACTCTTTAAATGCTGCTGGATCCGCTGGGTCTGCCATTTACTATTACCTTATAGGCCAAGAAATATTTGTTTCGTTTTCAAACTTTCTAATAGCGTGATCCAATTCATATTTTGACTGGATCGTTCTCGGATCACTAGATCCGTAATTATTCATGTTGGTCAAAAAGGTTTTTTCTGCGGCGGCGCCGGCAGCAAGAGCATCAATCTGGGATGGTTTCCCTGAAACGAAACCAACAAACTTATCATAACCCAAAAGGTGATATAATACATTCTTTAACTCCCCAACCCTTGTATGAACTGTTTCATACTCGTTTAGAGCCGTGACGTCTAAATTGATATGTATTTTTTTCATTATAAAACCCTCTGAAGTAATTAGTTTAAAAATATAAAATCACGGCATTTATTAACTTGGGCCGTGATTTTCACTTTGTTTTTGTTCATCTTCTTTTTGTTTAATTAGTCTCCGGAGAAACCATCGTCGCAAAGAAGTGGGAAGATTATATGATTCGAATAGAGAAAAGCTTCCGTAGTATTTTAAAGCAAAGAGTTCTTCATATACTGCTTCTTGATATTCAGGCGTCAGGAAAAAAAAATTTAGACCCTATTGGAACCAAAAGAGGTTGCTCGTGGCCACATTTATCACATTCGAAGTCTGTTGTTAGCTCTGATGTTGGTGTAGCATGTCTGATTACTCTTTTTAACGCCCGTATATCAGAAGCTGGTATTTGTTCAACAATCTTTGCTATGTTGCCTCTTCTTCCCCCAATTGAAACAATGAGAAGTGCTAGCTCTTCAGCTGATCTCACATAATCAATTCCATGTTTATCATATTTTTTAAGTTTCTTTTCTAAATCCTTTTCCATTCCACCGGTAAATAATCTAAATTCTACTTCTGCTTTTGTTTTTGGTAATTTAAATTTAAATGTATTTTCCTCTGTTCTCTCGCACTCTTCAGGTGTATTTGTCTTTATCGATGAAATACATTCTGTTAAAGAGAATGACAAACTTTTACTCTCTGTGCAGTTAGGACAGGTCATCGTTGCTTCATAATCATCACCAAGTGAGTGTATCCTAGACCATAAAAGCAATGTTGCCTTATCTCCTGGCAACAAATCATTAATATTGAATTTTGGTGAAACCACCAATGAAGAAAGCAAGCGATCAATTAATGAACCATCTTTAGCAAAAGATTGGTTTGCTAAAATGTCTTCTTCTCGTGCGGTCATTTCTTTTATTTCAACAACCGGGTTTTCCCGAAGGGGGTGGCCTTCCGGATAAAAAATACCGCCTGAAGGTAAATCAATCAAGTGTTTTGCAACTATGAATGAAAAATCGTCTCCTTCATTCGCTGCCTTGATTACTTCAGGCGGTTCTTCTGTTGGTTGAGGCTCTTCTAAGCCTAAACGCTCTAAATTATTTCTCATTTTTCTCCTTTAGGACGGAATAGCGCTTAATCTCCGACGGCCTCGCCGGTCGCGTCCTTGAACCCTTCCGGGATTGTGATGTCGCTACCGGTGGATCTGACGGTAAAGTAGTCGTAAGCAAAAGTTATTTTAACCGCTGAAACATCTTCCGAGCTGTAATCCAAACCTTGTGGAAAAACAACCGTTTTAGCAAATGCATTTTTAAGCACAAATGTTAAATCATTTGTTACGTTGGTCGCTTCCCCGTCCGGGCCTGTCGGCGCGCCCAGTTGTGTTATTTCTACATTTGTAGCCAACTCATTCTTAAAAACGATTGTCGATCTAGTGTCGGTGTTGTCAAGGCCGTCGATGTTGTTGGGAGTTTGATAGCCCCCGTTGGTAAGAAACTTTAAAACTTTCATACTGATATCTTGATCTATAGCATCTACCAAAGTTACATTTACATCCTGATAGGTAACGCGGCCAGGGAACTTAAATTCATGATTCAAGAAATGAACCTTCCCCGCATCTGATACCGTAATCTGTGGTAAAGTGGCGGCCTTCGCAACCCACACCGGTACCGCGGCGGCGGCGTCGTCGCCAGTTTGTGAAAGGCTAACTAAAAACCTAAAATTTCTTCTCGGGATTGAACCCGCGTCTGCTGTTGACCAAAAGCCCATTATGACTCTCCTTTATAATAAATAGTATGTTTTTTCATTTTTTTACCCTAACTCTGCGCCAGTTCGTAAAATCTCAAAGTCGAGAGCAATGAACTCAATTGAACGAGTAGGCTTGATTAGAACCTTGCCATATAGAGCATTGCGATCAGTTAAGTCATTAAACTGTGCTTCCGTAGTGGCATCGGGTCCTATCAAGATCCTGTATTCGGTAACACCACCTTGAGATTTAACTCTTTCTAAGATTGTTGAAATCTGATTTGAGAAAGATCGGCGTGTTGCTGTAGTGTTACCCTCAAAGAGCACAGACCGGGCAACGTGATCAACTTGTCTCTTAAGATAAATCAACAATCTGCGAACATTAATACGGTCTCTTGCGCTGGCAATCTGTTGAAGTGTCTTTTGACCGAATACAACCGCTCCTTCTGCTGGGAAGTTTGCGATTGGGTTAACATTGTTCTCGTAGAGGTCATCTCTCTCCCGGGAACGAAGAGTTAAAGTAACTCCGCTAACTCCAACTTGGTCTAATCCGCCCCGATTAAAGCCGGCTGGCGCAAACCATGGCTGCGATCTACCGGCGGTCAGGCCGAAGACACCCATCATGGCAACGGTCGGCGGCATAACTCGCGGGCCAAGAGCTGTGTACATCCTGATAGAAGGGTAATAGGCTGCAGCATAGTTACTATTTAGTTGTCGATTCTGCATTGTTATTAAAGCAGATTTCAAACTTGGATCTGTTATAGTATTAGCAGCTACTGTCTCAGTATTTGGAAGGTAATCATGATTAATATCCAGGAGTGCTATAGCATCCCCCCTTTCCTCCACTACGTCAATAAGCGAATTCTGCAGACTGTTATTTGTTAATCCTGGAATCGCGATTGAATCGTATTGAAGCGCTTCAGGATCCTTAACTGTCTTTATCGCTTTATTAATACTGTAGTTAGCATAAGATGTTAGTGTTGTAGTACCATCTAGCAAACGGTTGGCGAAGGGAGCGGGTTCCGTTATCTTAATCCCATCGGCGCCGCCGAAGAACGGCACCACAAACCGGTTTAATCCAGGTCCATCGACCGCCCTCTTGCGCAAGATAGACTTGTATGAACCAGAGTATAAGGCTTCTGTTGCAGCGGAACTTGTAGCCCACCCACCGGTTGAAGTAATGGATGATTCGGCCGCCCTGGAGCCCGGTGCATAAGTTGCCTCGACCCAGTCACCGTCGCTTATTCGTGAAGACAAAGAGGTATCTGCGGTGGATCCGGTGCCTTGCTGAACATCGTCTAGTGTGAACTTAAGAGAGAATTCAACCGGCTCTCCAGAAGTGGGCACATATTGTGTTGTGAGATCCGATGAAAGCCTTCTGGTCAAATCATTATAACTTTCATTATTTCTGGCTGACGCTACACCAAAGTATGCGTTCGCCTTCCCGCGAGTGACTGTGTTTTTCGTTTCGATAGTCGGGAAAACGATTGAACCAGAATACTCCCCCGTGAAGTCAAAACCATTGTACGTACCGGGGTTTGTAGCGAAAGTAGTGCCATCAATCGCTGTTGTGTTGTTTTCGAAACCAGAAGCAATCCCCGCGAGCGACGCTGATAAAGTGGTGTCGAGGCCGGAGACCGTTCCGCTGGTGAATGTCTGATCCTTATATTTGACACCACCAAGGTATCCAAATGGAAGAGCAGCATCGGGAACATTGCCAGCAACGAAATCTTCATGAAGCTCAACTCGGAAATAGGGGTTAGTATTAAGGAACTCTCCCCTCTCGTTATAACGCTCTTCGGTGGCGTTCCAAGTGTAATAAGTATCACCAACCCTTCTAGCGATATAGTTTTGTGAAGTCTTATCTAGAGTGAGGTTTGAGTATCGAACAAGCGCGTTGTCAACAGTCTCTTCGGAAGTACTCACTCCGGGAATAGCTCTAGTGTTATATACCACAAGATCAAATGTTCCAAAAGGATTACTTCCGCTCATCGTAGAGAAGTTGATGTTTTCAACAGCAACCTTAATGTCTCTCTGGAGTTGTATACCGCTTTGTTGGATTCCCGCTAAGCGGAAAAGTTTATCGACATTTTCAATATCATATAAAGTCGCGTCAGCAGAAAGATCCTGGCTAATAATCCATGGGGTCTTTGGCTCTTTAAGAGAGACCAATCGCTGTGCTTGGGAAACAAGAGAGCCACTTATAATTTCATAAACAGCAGCAAATTTTGTATTAGGCAGATTAGTAGTATCTGAAACAAAGTCTTCATAGGTTTCACCTAACCAATATTCTTTAGTCTCAGAGAATATAGCACCGTTTGTTTTTTCTGGGTTTGTGTTTAAAAAATTTCTGGCAAACGCGCCGGCGGTCTCATCATCAAACACGACATCAAAAACTTCGGCGTCCCCGACAGAAGGTGTTATGGTTAATTTTACAGTACTTCCGGTGGTGGCCACCAAAGAACCAACACCGCTTAAAGAATTATCTGTAACCTGTACAGTTGTGGCTGCGTTCGTCGTGTAGATGACACCAGCGAGGGCGCCAGTAAGTACTGTGGCGCTGCTCGTACCAAATAAGAAAATACCGTAAGCCTTACTGGCTTCCCAGCCGGCGGCTCCTGCATCTCCTTCCGCCTCTTCTTTTGACGGGTCATTGTCACCCAACAATCTTACGAATGTAAGTGGGCCGCGCTCCTTTGCTTGTAAATAACTTGTTGCTGCATATGCACCATAAGTTGTAGCATAAGAACTTCCGTTTCTCCAAACATCCGGCTTGGAATCTAATCCGGGGATAGGATCACCGAATGTCTTTCGAAAATCATCTAGATTTTCAACAACAGTTGGAAATAATGCTGGGCCGCGTGAGGTGCAGCCAATAACAACAGGACCAACATCCTGGGGGGTTTGTGGGACAGTGGATCGATCGATCTCCCTAATAAATATTCCGGGTGACTTAAATGTGAAGTCTTCAGCGGCCATATGAAATCTCCTTAAAAAACAAATTCACTAATAAATAGTTAGCTAAAAGTTAAAAATCACTCTCCGTTTCCAAAGGAGCCGAATCACCTTCAGTACTTGAAGCAGACCCTCTGGAAGTTTCAGCTTAAGTCCTAAAAGAAACAATAATATCAACTATGTTTTGTTTTGCTTTAATAAATCTTTCGTCTTCATTCTTGTCCTCCCCAAATAAGTAACCCAATACTCTAAAATCAATTGTTGTTTCATACAATCTTTCATTGTTTTCTAAAGAGCTTATTGAATCTTTTTGTGAGAAGTTATCACCAACGAACAATTCATAACCATGGTGATTATAGGATATTTTTTTATAATTAATATTTCCAGGACTTGTTATAAACGGCGTTACTAGTTCATTCATTTGCTGTTGATAATTTGTAGTTATAATAACAGAATATTTGCAAATCAAACTGACTACTTGAGGAATATCAAAGAATTCAAATACTACTCTTTTATTTTTAAATTTTGAATCCTGAAATCTGTTATTTGTTCTTTTGAGAGAAGTAGCGTTGGCAAATTTCTGTGTGACTGCTTGTACCAATTTAGATCCTATTTGGATTGAAGTTCCCGAGTGATCAGGCGGTACGTTTGCTTGAATTGCTCCTTTAAAAACTTTTGATTTTTCAATAGAAGATCTTTGAATGGAAATTACCGGTAGTTCAAATATTCCTTCTTTTCTTGGTTCTTCCTTGGATAAGAATGCCCTTTCTGGTTGAACCCACCTAACCGGAACTTTAGAAAATCCTTTATTGGTTGTGCAGAATAAATTAAGTTCTTTATCTACATAGTTTTGTACAGAGCGATCTATATTTTCGATTGTAGATGGGTAAAAAGGAATCTGTACAGTTCTATCAAGTTCATTTAAAACTATATTTTTAGAATCATATATATCATAATTAATCTGCATTGAACATTCCTTCTCGTGACTTGATGCACATAGCTGTTATCTCAAACCGACTTTGGGGTTGCCCAAATAAAAGTCTTGGCTCTATAAGGGTGGTTATTTCAAAAAGATCATCAAAATACTGAACATAATCTCCTTCTCTCACAAAAAGATTTTGATCTTCTGTTAATCTTCGCTTATGAAAATTAACTTTTATTTTAAATGTTTTATCCAAGCCATAGTTAGCAGTTGCTGTTTTTAGCCCTTCAAAATCCACCAAGGCGTATACTCGTACAGGAGGAAGGAATGTTTTCTCAATTGCCTCGCCATATAATGAATGATAGTTTGTATGGTCTAGGGACAAGGGGTAATAAACTATAGTTTGACCTACAACACGTTCAATAACCTCATCGTTAACTTGTTTGACGAGATCTTTTTCTTTATCATTGAAAAATAAAGGAGGAGGTGGGGCGGCGGGCCTTGACCATTTGTTGTCAGCCATTAGGAACTACCTTGCGGGCCAGTATAGATAGGCATAGGGATAGACTTGAACGTCTCCAGCGCTGCAGTAATCTTGGCCTGATCGTCTTGGGCCAACTTCACATATGTAAGCTCGTCCAAGATCGTCTTGAGTTCAGTTCTCAAAAGATCTTTTTCTGTCTTACTCTCGTCTTTAAGGGCGACCCCGTTAAGAGTTACATTTTCACCGGGAATGGGCACTGCAGCAAACTTAGAACGTACTTCCCCTAACTGGCCTTTTGCGACAGCCAAGGCGTAGCGGCGAATCCAGTGCTTCCCTATCGCATTTATACTTGCATAAGGCAAGTTCTCATAAGGAAGGGTGTTTAGGTTGTTGACACCATTTATCTGTTTCTGCACATAGGCAACAGAGGAAGATAGTGGAGACTCATCAACTGAGAACTCAAACCATATCTTTTTCGGTTGTACAATTGTGGGTGCAGGAAATACACGAAGTTGATTATTTCTCAACTGATAAGAAAACCCACTCGTTCTTGTGGCAATGTTATCCTCAAAGGCCATGGCTTGAGCTTTATTTTGCCATGTAGGTATGACTTCAAATGTGGAATCATCTGCATACTGACCATAATGAGCCAAGTTTCCTACGGTGTTCAAGCCACCATAATAACCATAAAACCTCCACATTGCTTGTGGCGTTTTGTAATATACTTTTCTAATAAAAATTCTTTTATCAGTTCCCACAGTATCAGAGAAGGTAGCATCGGCTCTAAGCAGGGCATCCAGATCATAATCTTGTTTGTCAATAACAGCATCAATTGACGCGGAATATATCGTGGTAAGACCCCCTACTCTAATTTCCGTGCCTACTGCATCACCAACTCGGCGCGAATATTCAAATGAAAACCGAGTATATTTTGTTGCGGCATCCGAACCGGACATAGATCCAGTAGTTATTGTACCATCAGAATCAAAGGAGCCGGTTGCAGATCCCAGAAGATCGGATAAAGAGTTTTTGCTTTGATGTAAATTAACTAAATAAGAATATTCTACAACTGCGTCTTCATATGCTGCATAAACATTTCCTGCTGTAAGTTCGATATCTAAAACATCACCACCCAACATCTTATAAGTATAAGCAACTTGATCTGCGGCGCCGCTCAAAAACGCTGTTGAGGATGCGTACATCCCATATGGTAAAGTAGCTGATACGCTAGTGGTAGTGCCGGTTGCCGGCAAAACAATTGCCGATGTGTTTGAGGTTGGCGTGAGAACGGGTAAGGCCATAGGCGAGATCTCCTTCTTAGTAAATAGTTATGGCAAAAAGAAAACCCCCGGCAAAAACCGGGGGTCTCCGTGATTAACTAAAAGTCAATCTTAGCCAAGGAGATCTTGAACGATTACCAAGCCGTACATATCAGGACGGACCATCTTTTTGGCGTATCGGGTCATAACACCCTTGCGAGGCACGAAGTCCTCTACACCGAAGATTGTCGGAGTTACCTGGAGCGGTACGTATGGAGCGTAGACATAGCCACTCTCTAGGAAGCTAGCGCCTCGACGGCCTACCAAACACACATTGCGTAGGAAGTAGGGATCGACGAAAACGTCAAACTTCTTGCTGAGTGAGCCAACCTTGACAGCACCAATGGTTCCACGATCATCATCGTGAGTTACAGAGGCTCGGAAGCCAGCGGTAAACTCAAGAAGGTTAGCCATCTCGGGGGACACAACAACAAAGTTGGCTCCTCCGCGAAGGGTCTTCCGGTGAATCTGCGCAGAAACATCGTTGATTGTCTCAAGGAGTGTCTCATACCATTCGGAAACGTTACCGGTGAAGTCCGGACCAACAGTTCCGTTGGTAGTCAAGTCAGCACCGGTTGCGGGGTTGACGAACTTACCAGGACGACGTGACCAGTACTGTGTACCGGCTGTGGCGCCCATAACAAGATCCTCAAGAATCTCACGGTCAATCTCTAGAGCAATCTGCTCTGAAAGGATTGATGTAAGTTCAACCTCGGCATCTAGATTATGGTAGGCGTTTAAGTCCTGACCAAGCTCTGGAGTCCATTTGGCCTTCATCTTCTTGGTCATCGCTGTGACGCTTACTGAGTCAACCTTGATGTCGATCTCGGGGATAGCAGTGTTGCCCTCAAGTCCCCAAGTCGGATCACCCACAACTGAACCTATCGCACCGCCGGCGATGAAATCGTCAGTGATTGCCCAAGTGTACATATTTGAACCGGTGAACTGGGTCATGTTCGCCGCGGTGGCGGTGGCCGAAGAATAATCAACACCAATGATTGTTAGCATCGGGCTCGATGCTGATACCTTGTGTGTCAAACGGCGAACCTGTTGTGCGACGCCGGTGCCCGCGGGGCCGCTGAAGACACCCATAGTACCATTGTTGACCGTGAGAGTCACATAGTCCTTTTCATTGAGTTGGGGCAGCAGGTTCGCGATATTGACCTGACCAATATAAACCGCAACAGAACCAGAAACAATATCGGGGTCAAAACGAGTAAGACTCGCAATGGAGTGCCCGGTCAGCGCGGGAATGTCTGTCGTGTCCCCGGCAGTACCTGATGCTATGGCGACCAAAGTCATCCCGGGATCGCTGCCGGTCGGTGAGGCAAATCCGTTGTTCAGTGAATACGGACCCGCTTCGGCGTTATCTTGCGTTAGTAGAACACCGCCGGTGATCGCTGCAGCTACGCGCCCTCCACCATAAATGGAAGTGTTTTGGACGTTACCAAGACGGGCGCTGTTCGTCATGCCACCATCGGGCGAGAATGTGAAGTCAAGGAAGAAGATCAACCCTGACGGAAGTGACATCGGCTGAACCGAGACCAAATCCTGTGCAACAAGTGAACCGAAAACTCGGCGTACAAGGGGAAACGCAACAGCTGCGAAACCTTCTACATCACCACCTGCACCCATACTGGATGACTCACGAAGAAGTTCTTTGGCTTGGTTCTCAAGAAGACGTGACATTTGGTTTTTGAGTTCACCACTGCCAAGACCTTCAAGAAGACCAGTACGCTCCCACTTCTCTACGAGAGCGTGCGATTCAGCGTGT
>Ga0080013_1003067_pt1 | contig 18261 bp, 42 predicted proteins | sample ETNvirenome_6_85_FD_69236 | JGI IMG/M metagenome (GOLD analysis project Ga0080013, IMG submission 69236) | Marine viral communities from the Pacific Ocean - ETNP_6_85 (SPADES assembly) (version 2) | ecosystem: Environmental > Aquatic > Marine > Oceanic | place: Pacific Ocean | collected 2013-06-19 | reverse complement strand
AAGGATAAAAAAGATTTAACAAAATGATTATAAGATTTTTAAAGAAATTAAAAGATATAGTAGACCCGAACTATTGGGCTTCTCGTATAGGTAATAAGACTGGTCTATATAATAGGGCAGAGAAATCAAGTCTCCGTAAGTGGGCGTTGGAATTAGAAGGTTGGAAATGGTGGTTTTATCAGATAGTAGTGTGTGGCTTCTTCTTTGTTATTATAGAAGTCCTACTTAACTTAATAGGTATAACTATGTTACCCTGGAGATGAAGTATGTATTATTCTTATCTAACTATACTGTTAGGTGCACTTTGTATATTTTGTTTTGGTTATTGTATGTATCTTATAGTATTTAAACTGAAATGATTGAATATCTTATAATAGTAGCTATAATAATATTAGGTGTATTATTAACGCCCGTGTTATCTACATGGTTACATTGGGTAATTAAAGAATGTAGGAGAATAATAAAATAAAGTTACTCGACTTCTTATATGGTGAGTTTACAAAAATAGATTTAATATAACGATGCCTACAGCAGTAGCACCAGTAAAAGGATAATTGAAAACAGGAGAATGAAATGAAGATTACAAAATTAGACAAACCATATCCAGCCATAGCTATAGATGATTTTATGTCACCGGCACTTTTACGTGCAGCAGCTAATAGTTATCCTAATTCAGATTGGGACGGTTGGTATACATATGATGGAAATACAAGTAGTAATATGGCTTTGAAAATGATAACACGTGACAGACAGTCAACCACTACACCAGCTCTTGCGGTATTGGATTATATTGCTACCCATTTTGATCCATCTGAACACTTTAAAGATTTTGGAATTGATGTTGATGTATTTCCAGATTTTGAATATTATGGTGCAGGAATGCATATATTACCAGAAAATGGATTTTTAGGTATGCATCTTGATACTGATATTCATGGTGGTAATAAAAATTGGACACGTGAATACAGTGCCGTATTGTGTATATCTGAAGAATATGATTCTTCTTTTGATTTAATATTACATGATGGAAATAAAACTCACGGCAGAGTTCCATACAAGTTTAACAGGTTGAATGTATTTAAGTGCTCTAATGCAACTTTCACATATAAACATGAGTATGAATCTTGGCATGGAATACCAGAACCAATCACTTCAGGTATGTTACGGAAAACACTGCCTGTATTTTATTGGTCTAAAAATGAAGCACCCAAAGGGGGTCGAAGGACACGTGCCTATTTCAAGGACGATTTAAAGTTTGAATGAGAGATTGGTTAAGAAAAACTAGATCACTACGACACGATATTTATGAAGCTGTAATGTGGATAGTAGGTATAAGCTTAGTGATATATTATTTTATAAGATGACTGACATTAGCTTATCATACCCAGATATACGAAGGAGAATGATTGATGATCATAAAAGACGTATGTATAAGATGAGGTTCTTTAGTGAGAAATGGCAAATAATACATCAAAAGAGGTGGGATGGTACTAAGGGTTGTAATACTAATACTTGTGATTGTGAAAAAATTTATAATGAAAAGAAGCATGTAAATGAAAAAGAAAAATGATGATGTTGACATAGATGAAATATACTATATCTTACGGAAGTATGATATAGACCAAAGTATACTACGAGAGATACTTTATAAACTATACGATAATATAGATATATGAAAACATCCTTTATAAGATACGAAACACTTATTGGAGTTGGGTTACTTCTCCTTATAGGTGGTACATTAAATGGTTTGTCCTATACTAATATAAACCCCGATTACTTTTGGGCTATAGCTGGTATTGGACTTATTACTGAAGGGTTGTTAGAAAGAAGAGATTTAAATTAATGAACGACTAAATATGGACTATTACTTTTTAAGATCCCCAAACAGATATAGAGAAAACAAGGCCCCGTCAAATCTTAGGTCTAATTACCAAGATGTAATTGCTGGAATGAGAAGTGGTAAATATCTTAGTGGTAAGGAGTGGGCAGATTTAAAATTTGAAAAAGAACTTCTTCAAATCTATAGAGAGAAAATTAAAAATGGGTAGCCGATGACAGAGCGGTGTCTTACCTTAGTCGGAAATACTCTGTCAAGAATTAAAAAATAGGAGTTAATAAAATGAGTAAATGGTTTGACAGTAAAGAAGATCTAATAGATGCTCTACAATCAATAGCTTATCAATTAGATAGTGCTTGTGATGGTGTTAGTACATTAGAACTTTTAAATGCTGCTCGTGATGATTTGTATATGGTTATTGATCATATAGAAGAAGAGGTAGAAGAAGAGAAGAAACTAGATATGGAATCTATCATAAGACGGAATAGTGATAAACATAATAAAGAAGATTAATACTTTCTTTATTGGTATTATGATTACCCTACTTAAATCTGTACTCGAGGTTTTTAATTGGTATGACGACATTAAGGATAGTGTTGAATGGTCAGAAGAATGGAGAGACTATAAAACGAAATGAAAGAAACACTAGTATATAAAGAATTGTCGTCGCAACGTAAAGGTTGGGCTAATATAGGTGATTGGGATACACATTATAAATTACAGGATGCTTGTGATAAGTTAAATACTCTTAGACACTATATAATACATAAACCTAAAAATTATGAAACTGGACATTTATCTATGGTTGAAGATTGGATAGATAATATTGTAGAACGTGGATTATATCCACATAGAGATACATTACTTATAGCTAACAAGTTATGGAAGTCATATCAGTGATAATTAATACTGATAAAGATAAATCAATTATGTTACGGAAGCTTATGAAACTAAAAGATCGTATTGAAACCTTCGGTCATAAGTATGGTTTCGAAAATATAGATAACTACACAGAACGAAGACGTAAAAATGGTGTAGTTGGTTGGAGAGTATCGGATTGGGAGTTTGTAGATAATATGCATAACACTATATATAATGACCACGACTTTGGTTATGATGGTGATTTACTAAAACGACTAAATAAGATGTGGAAGAAGTACCATATAAAGGAAGATGAAGTAGGTACGGTAATGATAGTAAAGAAAACTGACTTGATAGTTAAACTTGTAGAAATACTTCATTTCCCTACACGATATAAATGTAATGACGGAAATATTTATGCAACATATGAAGTAGATATTAAATGGGGAGATGAGAATGAATAATGTAATAATACTAACGACAGCTCTATTAATTATGGTGGGATTTCTTTATTGGTTATTGTTTGGTGGTGATGAGGACTAGCGAATGAATTATAGTAAATATTTTTACAGAATTGAATTACTACGTAATACTTTTATAAAATATGTTAAGAAAAATTCTTTATATAGTCATTGGACAGATGAATTAGAAGTTGATTTTGAATGGATAGATACTATATATAATAGAATGCGTACTTACAAATACGATTTGATTCCAGTAGAGATGAAACGTTGTAATAAACTATATAGGAAGTATAATGCCAAATAGAAAAGCTAAAAGAAGAAAAGATGAACGACGAGAGAAGGATAAGTATTTAAGTAGACACGGTAGAACTCCAGCACAAATTAAAAGAAAAAAAGCTCGTGCTGAAGAGAAATTAAACAGAATTCCGTAATGGAATAAGGAGATTAAATATGTGGGCTTATTATCTACATTGGGTTGTAATTATATTAATAACATCTGCAGATTATTTTAATAAATTAGAACCTGTAGTAAACGCATTTGAAACAAAAATTGGATTGATGGAATATGAAAACGCTGATAGTACTGATATAGTATTACCAGACACTATTAGTATTCCACCTTACTATAGAGACCCAACTGGTGTTTCTATTGACACTTCTATAGTGGAGAGATACGATGAAGATAACAATACAGACAGTAAAGAGGAAAATAAAATTTGAACTGTCAGCTATAATTTTTATTCTACTTGTTGTATTAAAGTATACAGTAATATTTACTTTGATGTTATGGACTTGGAATAATATAATGAGTGGTATGTTAGAAGAAATATTTAAAGAAGGAATGATGGTGTAATGACACATAGATATTGTAATATAGGTGGAAAGAAACATGAAAATAATTTACGTTGATATAGATGGTACAATATGTGAAGATACAAAAGGATTTTATTGGAAAGCTAATCCGAGATATGACCAGATTGATAAAATAAATAAGTTATATGAAGAAGGTAGTACTATTATTTATCATACAGCACGTGGTACTATATCAAAAATAGATTGGACAGAACTTACAAAACAACAACTTAAAGATTGGGGCTGTCGTTATCACGAACTTAGAATGAATAAACCAGACTATACTTTGTGGGTAGACGATAAGAGTAAAAGAATAGAAGAACTATAATGATAGTTTTATTTCCTAAACTATCTAATGGAAATATTCTTTGGATATGTGAATACTGTGGAGAAAAATGTGAAGTTTGTACAGACACAAGAAGAGTGTGGTTATATTGTAAATGTGGTAAGTTCGGTCCAGAATGTAATAAGGACTATTATACTAAAGGAAACTATTTTACAAAATGAATAATCAAAAGTTTGGAAATGCATTTGCACTATTTTTGTTCTTGTTTTTAATATGGACAATAATAGCCTTCTTTTTACAAATAAATTAATTTTTTAATAAAATACTAACTATATATATATGAGGTTGTTGTATAAAATATATAATCCAGGACAATTAAATGAAAAGGAAACAACATAGTCATAAACAACTATGGTATAGGTTTGATGACAATTCTAAATTGTGGAAATTGAATGATAGCTATTATTTACAAGAAGTTAAGAGTCATACATTAAAGCAGGTTAGAGCTCTTAATACAAAAATATTAGGTAGAGTTAGCTTTGAACTTAATGACGAGAAAATAATTAAGAAGTACGTGGAAACTTTAGATACATGAAAGAATCTTTAAAGAAAAAGTTAATATCTATTTTTGATTGGAATAGGAATAAAAAAATAGATTGGTATGAAGTATTCTTACCGATACCTGATATAAATAGAAATAAGAAAATTGATTGGTGGGAAGCTTTTACAGGTCTAATGATAATGGTAATATTTTGGGGACTTTTAATAGGTGGTGCTATTTTACTAAACACTATATCAAAATGAATAAAGATAAATTGATAGGTTATATAGCTATGGGTATGTTATTCACTTTACTCTTAATAGCAGATATAATAATTACAATAGATAAGTTTTTTAAATGAATAAATTAATGATGTGTGTAATGTGGTTGTCGTTAGGTAATATACTTGCTTTTTTTCAACTACAAGGACAGTTTATGGATAAACTTCCCGAGTGGGTTAAATCTCCTTGGTTTGTATTTGCAGTTGGAGCTCCAGTAGGTATAATGTTTTGGATTGCAACACGATTATCGTATGAACATTTTGGATTCTTTTGGAATATAAGATTAATGGGATTTGGTTTGGGTACGATTATATTTGGTATATTAACTTGGTCAGTTCTACATCAAGCTCCAACACTAAAAACAATTATATGTCTTTTATTAGCAGCAGCTATTGTTCTAATTCAAATAACTAATGTAGCAGAGTAACTATGAATTACAATGAAGATGATAGAGCACAGCGACTGTGTGATATATTTGAAACGGAAACAAAAGGTCAAGTAAATATATCCTATATCAATACTACTGAACATATAGTTGCTTGGCATAGACATTTTAAACAAACTGATTATTGGGTGTGTTTGAAGGGGTCAATGAAAGTTGGATTGGGTTATACTGTTCCGGCGGGAAATTCAAATGAAGTTAATGTGAAATTTGAATATCTATCAGATAAAAATTTCCGAGTGTTAGAAATACCACCAGGAGTTTGGCACGGATATAAGGCATTAGAACCAGGAACTATTTTAATGTATTATGTAACAGAAAAATATGATCCAGAAGATGAGATACGAAAGAAGGTAGGAGATTTTGGAGAAGAATGGGGGATTGTAAATAAATGAAACAGTTAACAGCAAATAGAGTACCACCTGGAGATAGGTGGTCTTTAGTAGGCGATGAAGAAGGTGATAAGATAGTATTTGATAATCTTACAGATTGCTTAAATAGAATATTCGTGGTACATAATGCGACACAATTTTTTATTGATGCTAAAAAAGGTCAAATACACATAGAAGATGGTGTAGAAGAACCAGTACCTATAAAGAAATATTCCTTATATGGTGATGAATATTGATTTGATCTATAGATCTATCTATCTACCTCGCCTTCTACCAGGAATAACTAGTGGGTTTACTGAAAAAAATGAAGAAAAATGTTGTATATAACCACTCGGACAATATGATTATGGTACAATCGAGTGGAAACAGAATAGTAATTATATGTAATAGTGAAGAACAATTAGAAAAGGTACAAGATAGGTTCTATAAATCAGGAAATAACTTGATAGATTACGAGGAGTGGGATGAGGGTGATGATAAAAGGTATATAGTATCATTCGAAGTATCCACAGAAAACAAGCCAATCTATAATTAAGCCTTGACTTTTACATTTTTTTGTCGTAAGATCAGTAATAATGACAGAAAATGTACTCAGAAAAACGAAAAAAACACTCAAAAACGCAAAAAAAATCAAAAAAAGTGAAAAAAAGCCTTGACACGTATAGTGTTTATGTTGTATATTAGGGTATCAGATGAGTAAGAAAGAGAAAGTTTTGAGGAATTTTAACCCAATGGCTCTCAGAGATAAGTATTCTGTAGAAGCCGTTAATAGGAGAGTGTTGAATAAAAGTAACAATTTTTCCTCATTTTGGTTAGATGATGGTTGGGATACCTCTGGTTCTATCTTTGATGATGTAGAGGAAAAACCAAAAACAGATTTAATAGCGTTAGCCTCTTATAGGAGAGCCATCGCTAACTTTGTTAATATTGTAACTAAGAAAGATATTCCAGTAACTTTTAAGAGTGCTGGTGATTCTTATACTGATGGTAATAAGGTTGTTATTTCATCTAAGTTAGATGATAAATTATTTGACAGTTCGGTAGGGTTAGCCCTTCACGAAGGTTCTCACATTATACTTTCAGATTTTGATTTTCTTAAACAACTTGATATAAATATTCCACAAGAATATTATGATAGGTCTGAATTAAAGGGATTTTCTAAACTGGAAATTGTTGGTTATGTCAAGAATCTTTTAAACTATGTTGAAGATAGGAGAATTGACCATTATATTTTTACTACTTCTCCTGGATACAAAGGTTATTATCATTCAATGTATAAGAAGTATTTTCATTCTAAAATTATTGATAAGGCTTTGAAATCCACTGAGTATACTGATGAAACTATTGATTCTTATTTCTTTAGGATTAGTAATCTTACAAACGCCAATACTGATTTGGATGCTTTGAATGGACTAAGAGAAATTTGGAAAGTTTTAGATTTAAGAGGTATAGGAAAACTGAATTCATCTGAAGAAGTTTTTGAAATAGCTTTAAAAATTTATGATATTGTTTTGAATAATATTCCTGATGGAATTGAAAAAGTTGATCCCGATACGGGTGAAATTACTTATGAAAAAGCAGACGGTACAGAATCAACTGAATCATCTGAAATGGGTGGAGATGGTGACAGTTCTGGTTCAGAAACTATGTCTGATGAAGAATTTGATTCTTTACTTGATGGTTTAGAAAATAATGAAATTGGAAGTGGTAATGTTGAGGGTGGTTCAATTATTGATTTACCTATGACTGGTGATACTGTTAGTGGTACTACTGAAGAGAAGTCGGTTCAGAAAGTTGAGTTGAGTGAGGTTCAGAAGAAACAACTTGAAAGCGCCATCAAGAAACAGAAGAAGTTTATGGATGGTGAGATTTCTAAAAAGAATGTAACTAAAAAAGACAAAGTAAGTTTGGAAGCTGTTGAAGAAGCTGGAATGGAATATAAAGAAGTTGGTCAAGATTTAAAAAATTATGAAGGTAAATCAACTCCAACTAAAGTAATTGTTGTTAAAAACTTCAGTAAAAAATTAATTAAATCTGAAACACTTCGGATGGCTTGTAAACATAACGGTGAAATGTATGACTCAACGTATGGTGGAAATCCAGATACTTATGTTGAAGATGGTATTAGGTTGGGAACTATGCTCGGAAGAAAACTTCAGATTAGAAGTGAAACAAGAGAAACTAAATATACTCGGAAACTTAAAGGTAGAATTGATAAAAGATTAATTGCTGAGTTAGGTTTTGATAATGAAAATGTTTTCAGTCAGACTTTTATGGATAGTTATCCCGACGCTTTCCTTCACATTTCAGTTGACGCTAGTGGTTCTATGAGTGGAGATAAGTGGGATAAAACAATGACTTCTGTGGTAGCGATGGCTAAAGCGATTGATATGATTACTAATGTAGATTTAGTAATTTCTTTTAGAAGTACTCATAATAGTAGAAATTCTAGAAGGAGAAATCAACAGTATCCTTTGATTTTGATAGCTTATGATTCGAGAAAAGATTCATTTAATAAAGTCAAAACTTTGTTTAAATATATTAATGTCGCTGGAACTACACCAGAGGGGCTGTGTTATGAAGCTATTATGAATGATATGATACCTACTAGTAAAGATAGGGAATCATACTTTTTGAATTTTTCAGATGGTATGCCGATGTTTGATAATAGTGATGTAAGTTATCATTATGATCAGGCTACGAATCACACCAAAAAAATGGTAGATGAAATTAAAACTAAAGGTATCAAAGTTCTTTCATATTTTATTGGTGGTTCAAGTTATTCAAGTCATAATAGTATGGGAGCTTTCAGAAAGATGTACGGTAAAGATTCTCAGTTTATTGATGTTACTTCTGTTATGGCTGTGGCTAAAACGATGAACAAAAAGTTTCTTGAAAAAAATTGAAAAAAGTGAAAAAAAGCCTTGACACGTATAGTGTTTATGTTGTATATTATGGTTGTAATGAGTTATTTAAGTAAAAAAGAAAAGGTGAAAGAATGAATAACATTGTTGTCCAGATTGTGAAAGCTGGAAATCGGTATAACGCGTGGGACGCCGATGGTAATAAATGGACTTCCAAGATAGGTACCACCACGCGAAAGGGTGCTTATGAAGCCAATATGGCTCTTGAACAGAGGGTTGGTAAAACTGGTAAGAATTACTGGTGGAAAGTCCCGATGGATAATTTTGAGGATACCACAGTTCAGTTAATTGATACGTCAAATGTAGATGTACCGACTGACCATGCTGAGGTTGTCAATTTTATCCATAGTTCCTATAAATTGAAACCTAAAGGTTTGGTGATGAAGGAACTGAAATGGAAGTATCTTGTTAGGGGAGCTGTTAGAGGTAAAAATATCCTAATGACAGGTCCAGCTGGTTGTGGTAAAACTATGGCAGCCAAATCGTTAGTTAACGCTTTGGATAGACCTGACTTTTACTTCAATCTCGGAGCCACTCAGGATCCTAGATCAACTTTGGTTGGTAATACTCACTTTGATAAAGAGAAGGGTACTTATTTTTCTGAGTCGGTTTTCGTGAAAGCTATTTCAACTCCTAACGCTGTAATTCTGTTAGATGAATTGAGTAGGGCTCACCCTGACGCTTGGAATATTCTCATGACTGTTCTTGATGAAGGTCAGAGATATTTGAGGTTGGATGAATCAGATAAGTCTGAAACGATTAATGTAGCTGAGGGAGTTACTTTCGTAGCCACGGCTAACATCGGAAATGAATACACTTCTACAAGAGTTATGGATAAGGCTCTGATGGACAGGTTCATTATCGTTGAGATGGATGTTTTGAATGATGATGAGGAACACGGTTTATTAAACTATATGTTTCCTCACGTTGATTCTGAACTACTGAAAGCGGTAGCTGAGATAGCTCACTTAACAAGAGTCGAATCGAGGAATGATACTGGTAGGATTTCGAGTGGAGTTTCAACAAGAACTTCTGTTGAAATGGCTGGTTTGTTGTTTGATGGATTTGGTCTTGATGAGGCATCTGAAGTTTGTATTTATCCTCAGTATTCAGATGATGGTGGAATGGAATCTGAAAGGACTTATGTGAAACAGCTTGTTCAGAAGTATGTTTCTGATGGTTCTTCTGATGACCTGTTCAATGAGGATGAAATTGAAAAAGGAAATGATTCTTAATGAAAAAGAATAAAAATAAAGGACTGGTTTATAATAGTGAAAAACCAGTCCTTAATGAGATAATTATGGATAGCTATGTAAAGGTTATCGGTAGTCATGTTAGGGCAGGGAAAGATCCTGCTAACTTAGTACGACGAATTAATTATCTCTCGAAAAGTTACAAGTAATTTTCTCTCACCGACGTAGGGTGGTGGTTTGATTTTAAGCCACCACTCTATAAACTTATGTAGAGAGATAATTATTTAAGGAGATATTAATATGAAAGATATTATCAAAAAAGTCTTATATAGATATTCATCTAATCATTCTAATTTAACATCAGAATCTTGTAGAGATAGAATAGCTTCGGAGATAGAAGCTGTATTAGAATCTAAAGGATCTTATACTGAATATAGTGACTATGAATTAGAAAGACGTGAAGCGGAAAAACATTGGGTATGTTCTATATGTGGTAAAAATACTTTTGATGTAGATTATGATTATATAGGTTCGGGTACTAATCATTTAAGTTGTGAACTTACAAGAGAACAGAAAGAAGATACTACAGTTCCTACAAGAGAAAGAGGTCCAGATAGAAGAAAGAGTGATAGACGAAATGATGGTCATCGTGAATATCCATATAATAGTTTTGTTCGAAATGTAGAAGAGCACCAGAAATTATATAAAGAGTTAGGTCCACCTACTGATGGTTTAGAAAGTGGAAGTCCAGAAGATTATGGAGAGAAACCATTTATATACGTAAGAGATAAAAATAAAATTAAAACTCGACGAATGACTGGTGAAGAATATGGTTACTATAAAAACCGTAAATTCTATTCTCCTACGAGTGGTAAAGAACGTGGTAAGTTTACAACTCAAAAACAATTATATAATGAACTGACGGCTGACGGATTACCACCAGGAGGTGATGTACAGGCGGTAAGAGAGTCACATAAATTGGCTGAGGAAATAGTAGATAATACAAGTAAGGGATATATCTATGAGAGTCCTGATGGTGGAGAAACAATTTATCGTAGAGAACGTGGTAATGATGAAAGAGAATTGGTTGAAGATTGGTTAGCTGAAAAAATGAGAGTAGAAGATAATTTTAATAAGAGGTTGAAAGATAAATGAAATTAACTAAAATGTCGGATTATGATAGGTATATAATTCTAGCAGATGTGAGTGGTAAGTATATAGTAGATTATGAAAGTTTTTTAAATTTTTGTAGAATAAAAGAGGTACTTGCAAGGATAGGTAGTTCTCAGAGTAGTAATTATTTATATAACGATGATATTTATGTTAAACCAATCACTTCAAGTGATGCTCGTACAATATTAAATAATTTTAACGAGTTTAAGTACGAAGAAGTTAATGATTTGGTAGATAGAGTAGCAAGTCAACTTAGACTTAATTTTATATTCCCTACTAAGAAATTTGTAGGTATGCGGGGAAAGTAATTGAGTAAATTAGATACATTTGTATATCGAGCTAAATTAACAAGAGTAGTTGATGGTGATACCGCTGATGCAATGATTGATTTAGGATTTGATACGTGGGTAAAGAAAAGAATAAGATTTTATGGAGTTGATACTTGGGAATGTAGAACAAGAGATTTAGAAGAAAAACAAAAAGGTTTAGCAGCCAAAGCTTTTACAAAAGACCTATTAGAAAATTCTGAAGAAGGAAAGTTTTTAGTAAAGTCTCATGGAGTTGGTAAGTATGGTCGTGTATTAGGTGAGTTGTATGTTAAAGGACACGTTAAGTCAGTTAATGATTTATTAAAGGAACACGGACACGCTTATGCATACTTTGGTGGGAAAAAGAAATTATATGTAGACGGTGTAACTAAATGAAAGATATTGTAATGTACACAACTAATTGGTGTCCTGCTTGTGTAGTAGCTAAAAAAGTAATGACAGATAAAGGACTATCATTCAGAGAAATTAATATTGAAACAAGTGGTATGTCAAGAAAACAATTACAAGAAATAACTGGTAGGTGGGAAGTACCAGCAATAGTTATAGATGGTAAAAATATAGGCGGTCTGGATAATTTAATAAAGATTGTTTAATATGGTTATAGACAGTAATACACAAATCACAATAGAGTATTGTATACAATGAAACTACGAACCAAGAGCCCTCAGTTTGGGAGCTGAATTGTCAAAGGAGTTTGGTGTAGTTGCTAAACTTATAGAATCAGGTGGTGGTGTGTACGAAATAGTTGTAAATAATAATCTTGTCTTTTCTAAAAAACAATTAAATAGATTTCCAAATACGGGAGAAATAGTAGAACTAATTAAGAGGTTATAGGTGAATATAAAAGGTAAATGTAATAGACTTAGAGTGAAACAACGACAGGAAGAAGCTGTAGTAAGACAGACTGCTCGAGACAAAAGAACTCACGAGGAACAGTTAGAGTTAATTAAAATTCGACTTGGTGAATCTAAAAAAGAGAAACGTCGTTTAACAAAATTAATTAACGGGAAAAGTTAATGGCAATAGCTACAGATGTTTATAAACCGAAAGGTCGTAGAAAAAAGACTCGTCAAGGAGCTGGTAGAGGAACTAAGTTGGGTAACAAACATTCTAAAAAACATTATATAAAAAAGTATAGAGGTCAAGGTGGTAAAAAAAGATAGTAAGTTTGAAGTAATAAAAACAGTTACTACTGTTAATGGTACTCTTTACAAAGGTGAGAAGGTTAGATTTCAACGCAAAGAAGATGGACACAACCGTGTAAAAGATTCTATGGGTCGTATATGGTTTGTGGAAGATAAGAATTTAAAAAGGGATATAACAAATGGCAATGATAAATAAACATTACACTATGCCACCTTGTACCATAAGATACATAACAATTGGAGGTTTAGATAAACACTTAAAATATGTAGATTTAGAACCAGAAGAAATCCAGCGAGGTGAGGTACTTTCAAAAAAATGGGCTGGAGAGGTTATTAGGTCAATAGTTCTTGGAACTAGATTATATCCATTTACTTGGTCTAAACAAAAAAATACTTATGAGATTAAAGTGAACGGAGTCACCAAAAGAGTTCATACTAAAAATATTGATAGTTTACAAAGATGTGTAGCTAAAAGAATGTTTGAAAATGGAGAGATAACTATTCCTAAAGGTACGATAGCTATATGGGAATATAATGAATCTTTATATGGTAAAAGAGAAATTAAACTAGATGGATTGAGTATAACTGAATTTGAATCACAATATGAAGAATTGTTTAATGAAGTATGGTTAAATTATCCTCTTATGATTTATGAGTATGGAGTTGAAAATAATTATTTGACACCACAACAAGAAACCCATTTATTTAAAATAGTTTGTAATAATGGAAATCAAATGAATCCTCAACAATGGAGAAATCCAACTGTAAGTGCAATAGCTTCAGCAATAAGACAAGATGCGCGGTTAAACTCAATTGAGTTATTTAAAATTGATGAAGTTAATGATGAAAAAATATCAAGATATTTTAATATATTAAATCCTAAAATGGAATATGATGAGATACTTGCTAAGTTATATCATTTTTTATATAATGGTGTTAGTCAGGCTGGTGGGAAAAAGGGATTGGATACAATGTATGATGATCCTAATTTTACAGATGACCTTAATGTACATTCATCATTTTTATCTAAAAATATTAATTTAAAAACATCAGCTGATGAAGTAACTACGTTTATACAGAAGATATTGGAAGATAAACAATATAAACCGTTGATAGATAAAAGTTATATTTTTTCTTTGATGTTTTATAGTTTTTTACATCTTGATAAATTTGGAGCTCAAAGCAAATTTGACTATAAAAATTTAAAGAAACAATTCTTTAAATTTCATAATGAAATGATTACACTAACTCCTACACTTAAAAAACTTAAAGTTGAAGTAACTCCATTTAGAGATGCATTAGCTCGTTTAGGCCAATCAAAATCACAAATAAAACTTATTATTAATGAATGGATTGATAAGTTGGATTGGGACAAAGATAGCAGGTTTCAATAATGGAAAATAAGTATGTAATAGTTCGAGATAAAAAAAGAACTTTTACCATTCAAGAAAAAGGTTCACAACTCATTAAACAAGATGGTAGATGTGATTGTTGTAATGAGTATTTGATGTTAAAAGAAGCTATAGGTGGACATAAATTAGCTTGGGCTAAGGGAAACGAAACTGATCCTATATTGAATCAAGTTGTATTGTGTTTTGAATGTAATAGTAATCAGTCGGATATGGATTATGATAAGTTTAAGGAACTGAAAAATAATGATAGATAAAAATACATTAACAAAACCAATAAATAAAAAAGTGTTACTATGTTCATCTGGTATGGATAGTTATATAATAAATACTTTAGAAAAACCAGATGTATGTTTGTTTATAGATAGTAAGTCTAAATATAGTGGAGTAGAAAAAGAATGGCTTATTAGTAAACTTAATTACACTTATAAAAATCTTGTTATATTAGATGATGTTTTAGATTTGTCTATGGTTGAGTTGGATAATTTTATTGTACCTGCTCGTAACATATATTTTGCTACTTTAGCTACATATTATGGAGATGAAATTATATTAGGTGCTACGTATGGTGATAGAAGTACAGATAAAGATTATGTATTTGAAGGTATGATGAATGGTTTATTAAATCACATTTATAGTAAAACTCATTGGTGTGAAGGTAGACATATAAATTTTAATTTAAAATATAAAGAATGGACTAAAGAAGATTTAATTAAACAGTATATTAGAATTAAAGGTCCTGATTGGATGGGTATAGAACATAGAAAAGAAATTATTAGTGGATTATTAAAGGAAAGTTTTAGTTGTTATAATCCAACTAAAGATAGTCAACAATGTAATAGATGTAAACCTGATCTTAGAAAATTTTTAGCTATATTAGGGGCAACTGGAATTGATACGAGTGATTATTATGATATTAGCCCACGTGAATATTTTACACCTGAAGTTATTCAACAGTGGTTAGATGATTTGAAAATACCTGTTAATAGAAGAGGTAGAGAAAGTGATGAAACTGAAGCTGTACTTATTAAAATGTTAGAAGGAGTATATTAATGAAAGAATTTGTAAGTTGGGAATTAATAGAAGAATGTGTTACTGAAATAGCATTTCATCTAAAAGATACAGGTAAAGAATTTACAGGTGTGTTTGGTGTACCGAGAGGTGGAAGTTTATTAGCTGTAATGTTAAGTCATAAATTAGATTTACCTTATATAGAAAATCCTTATGATGTTTTAGAAGATGGGTTTGTGATTATTGATGATATAGCAGATACAGGTGAGACTTTGAAATTTTATGAGGATACTTTTTTAGATTCTTATATTGTAACAGTTCACGAACACGACCATAGTATTGTTAAACCAGAGTATTCAGTTATTAATAAAGGAGACAAGTGGATTGTTTATCCTTGGGAAACTGAAGATTCAAAAGAAATACAGGATTATTTAAAATGAGTGAAGATAGAATACCTTCTAGTTTTTATTTGCATCAACCACAACGTAAAAAACAAGGAAAGTATAAAAAAGACCCAGATAGACCTAAGTGTGTAAATAAAGGTTGTGATTGTGAAGTACACCTAGTAAGATATACTGACAGTGGTAAACCTATATATAGACCTGTTTGTATGTATTGTCATTATGCTAATATAGGATATAAAAATTATAAATACAAGCAAGGAGTAACACCTATTAAAAAAGATTATTGTGAAAATTATTTAGATGAACGTTTGGAAAGGCCCTGTCCTACTCAACACGATAAAACAAAAATTAATATGGCCGGAGAAACTGGAGTTTTACCTTCAGAAGATTTAGATTTGGACCATAAAGATGGCGACCATTATAACAACACATCAAAGAATACTCAAACTTTGTGTAAATCTGACCACGCATATAAGACTAAAATGATGGGTGATAATAAAACACGTGGTTCTAATGCATTTGTTCGCGATAATAAAAAGAAAAAGGAAGATTTACGAATACTTCCACCTAAACCTATAGAACATTCTTTTTGGGAGAATTGAAATGAATAATAACTTTAAATATTTTCCATCGTTTTCGGTAGGAGCGTTCGGTGACGGATTAAGAAGAAATTTTAAATTTGAAGATGGGTTTCCTATAAGATTTTATGCTGAAGAATTTCCAGAGAAATTTAGACACACAGATTTTTTATTATCAGCTGGTCATTTATTTAAAGGTCATCCTAATTGTTATGAAGATATGGGTTTTAAGAAAGATTTAAATTTAGTTATGGGTGATTCTGGTGGTTATCAAATATGTTCAGGAGCAATGAAATGGAAACCTGAAATGAAACAAAATGTATTTGAGTGGTTAGAAAAAAATTCAGACATAGCAATGAATCTTGATATACCACCTCGTTTAAAATATGATGGTAAGTTTGAAGAGTGTCTACAGATTAGTAAAGAGAATTTTAAATATTTTGCTGATAGACAGACAGGTAAAACTGATTATATGAATGTAATACAAGGAGCTGATGAATTTGAATTTAAAAAATGGTATGATGAAGTAAAACAATTTCCATTTCAAGGTTGGGCAATTGGTGGTTCAGGTTTTAGTTATTATAAGTTCTTATCAGGACTTTCAGTTTTATTAGATGGTAAAGAACATCACAATCCCAATACGAAATATATACATATATTAGGTACATCAAGAGTTACGTATTTTTTATTGTTATTACAATTACAGAAATCTCTTGAAGAATTAGGTACTAATATAACAGTAACTACTGATAGTTCTTCACCTGATAGAGCAGTAGTGTTTGGAACATATTATACAGGATATAGTTTAAAGCGAGGAACTTGGGAAGCTATTGGATTTCCTAATGAAGCTAATCATTCTGAACTTGTAGATGAATTTGTTAATTTAGAAAATCCCACATTTCCATTTATAACTGAATTTGATACAGAATTATCTAAACACGTAGATTTTAGAGATATAAAAATGAAAGTAGGTACTGAAGGTGCTTATAGTTACGGTATGAGATTACATAATTTTGAATTTTTTAAAGATGTAATTCATAGACTTGAAACTATTGTTTATGGTCATGATTTTATTCTTAAAGAATCAATTTCTACAGATGTTTATAATATGATGCATTCTATAGATGAAATGGTTAAGAGTGATAATCCAAAACAAGTGTTTGAAAAATATAAACGATTATATATGAAAATGAGTAATACTAAAAAGGAATTAAATATTAATACTAAACATAAATTTTTTTAAGGAGATAAAATGAAACTAACACCAGAACAATTACAAGATAAATGGAATGAAGTAATTGAATTAATTACAGATACGTTTGAAGGTGAACGTAGAGATAACATCTTAAAAATGTATGAATTTTTTAAAGATAGAATGATGTTCGCACCAGCAAGTGGAGTGGTATATTATCACAATGCATTTCCTGGAGGTTATATATGTCATATATTAAACGTTACAAGATTTGCTTTAAGATTATATAGAGTGTATGAAGAGTTAGAATTACATACTTCAGAATATGATGAAGAAGCGATTGTGTTTTGTACACTACATCACGATTTAGGTAAAATAGGTAATTTAGATTATGATTATTATATACCTAATGAATCAGAATGGCATAGAATAAATCAAGGTAAGATGTATGATTATGATAAGAGATTACATTATATGACAGTAACAGATAGAGCAGTTTGGTTGTTAAGTCAATTTGATATTAAGATGAGTGAAATAGAATATCTTGCATTACGATTAACTGATGGTATGTATGAAGACGCGAATAAACAATATTTTATGGGGTATGGTGAAAATAAAAATTTAAAAACTAATTTACCTTATTTGTTACATAACGCAGATAGTTTAGCTACACGTTGGGAAAAAGAACAATATATGTTTAGTAAAGATTCTGATATAAATTATTCAGAAATTTTACATCCAGAGTTAAAGGTAGAGCGAGTAAAACAAGAAGAAGAATCAGTTGAAAATATTAAAGAAGCAATAACAAAAAATGAAACACCTGATATATTATCACAGAAATCAAAGGATTTATTTAATGAATTGTTTGGAGATAAATGATGATAGTGGAAATAATATTAGGATTATTTGTACTTATTGAAGGATATGTAATTTGGAATTTATTT
>Ga0080013_1003066_pt1 | contig 18273 bp, 20 predicted proteins | sample ETNvirenome_6_85_FD_69236 | JGI IMG/M metagenome (GOLD analysis project Ga0080013, IMG submission 69236) | Marine viral communities from the Pacific Ocean - ETNP_6_85 (SPADES assembly) (version 2) | ecosystem: Environmental > Aquatic > Marine > Oceanic | place: Pacific Ocean | collected 2013-06-19 | reverse complement strand
ATGGAGTGTGCACCGGATACGATTTGGACGGTGGCTGAAAAAGCAGTAGAGCTTGGCGGGATCGGGTTGATACTCGCGTTCGTGGTGGTTCCAGTCATAGCCGGGTGGTTAATCCCAGGGCCGACGAAATTAAACAGAAAATAGTTTTTTTGTTACTAAGCTGTTTTCTCACCACCGCAGCAGCAGATTTATTCGGAGTCAGATCCAGTTTCCTGACAGGCTCTTTAGATGAACCTCAAATTTGGTTGGGGAGATTTGGCACTAGCCTCCCATATCTCTCACCAACTTTCGGAACGGATGAAGAGCGGCAAGCGTACCGCAATCTGCTAAAGGCTAACGGTGATACCCATATTGACATCTACGCACAGGCACGAAGCACCAAACTACCTGGCGGTAGCATCTATCCAGAGCATCAGGACTTTACGGCTAAGTTAAACGAACTTAACGCCGATGGTCTAAAGCCTGTCCTATGGTTGATCCCTGAGTCAAGACACGGGGATCACCGACAGTCTATGGAAGCGCACCTCGCATTTCAGAATGAGATGGTGTTAAAGCACGACACCCAGATAGATGGGTATGTTGTGTGCCTAGAGTGTGATGAAACCTTTACGGTTGAACAGGTGAACGCTCTCGTCGCTAACCTTAAATCCAGAACAAAAAAAAAGATTGCAGTCCATCTTGCCCCCGGAGTTGGTGGCTACAAGCGAGACACCCGATATTACAAAGGCGCGGATTTCATATATCTCCAAATAGGGGATCACCTCACCGGAGACTACACCGCTGACTCTGCGATGGCGGTAGCCATGCTCAAAGAAGCACTGACCCTTGGCGTTCCGGTGGTTGCAAATGAGTACAGTCTGTTGTCAACCAGTGAACAAGCGAGAGCTTTAGGAGATCTACTTTGCCAGAACGGGGCGGCGGGAACGGGGAACGGAAGGTCAATCGAAGATTGCGGGCAACGTCGAGAGCGCAACCAGAAGTGGTACGAGAAATACGAGAAGGAGATGGTCGTTGCTGGCATCGCAATGGCAACCCTTTTCGCCGTGTCAAGATACGACCTTCCACTGCAACTCCAGGCGACAGAGGACAGTTACCAGATCGGGATGACGAGGAGTACGAAGAATCATACGGTAGGCATTGACTACCGGGATGACGGCGCGGTGATGATGAGTTACCGCTTTTCTTTTTAGGTGTAAATACAGGAGTAATTATGTTCAGTAATCAAATGCGGGCGATGGATCGCCTTTTTGAAAATATGATGCGCGAGTTTGATGTTTCAACCCCGCTACAGGCGGTAAATGCGGCCTTCCCGAAAGAGGGGGCCAGCGTCAAATTGTGGAAGGCTACACCGCAAGAGTATCAGTACCAAAAATGCTCAGAGTGCGGAACCCTCCACCTCATAGAAAAAGGGGGCGATGGAGAATCGACGGGCGAGAAGACCGAAGGGTAGTAGCCCGGACGCGGGTTTGACTCCCGCCGCCTCCACCAAGGGAAAAGCATGGTAGGACTTATCAGGGCTAGGACATCTAGCGAGTACAAAACAGGCGGCGGGAAGCCCCGCAACTATAAGCACGAATATCGGAAGTTTCATTCTTCTCCTAAAGCAATTGCGGAGAGAAGTTCGCGGAATAAGGCGCGGCGGAAATTGACGAAATTGGGCAAGGTGAAAAAAGGGGATGGCCGAGATGTCCATCATGCGAATAGGAGGCCAACGGATAATCGGGCCGGTAATCTGAAGGCAATATCAAAGCGTGTAAATCGCGCAATCAAATGAGGGATTGGTCATGGCTTTAACAGCCGCACAAAAAAAGAAAATTCGTGAGCGTCTTGCTCAACGCCTTAAAGAGCGTGGGTACAAAAAGGGTCGGCTTAGTAAAAAGACCGGGAAGAAAATCAGTGACGTAAAATTAGCCAAGAAAAAACCCGCAACTTGGAAAAAGGTCGGGGACAAGTGGGAAAAGACCGTCTACAACGACGATGGCACAGTAAAGTCTAAGGTCACTAAATCTCAGTCGCAGTATGATGCGGCCCAATCTGCGAAAAAGTTCCACACAAAGCACGTTGCCGCTGTCCGAAAGAAGGATCAGCACAAAAAATTATTCAAGACCGGCGCACAGGAAGGCAAGCGCGTTCAGCATCAGGAAACTAAAACCGGCAAATCCGTGCAGAAAGTTGATGCCTCGTTAAAGGGTAAGTTCACCAGCAAAGAACACGTTTCCAAGTGGGGGACGGCAAAAAAGAAACAACTCGCGTCCTTGAAGAGGTCTGGCAAATTATCCGCGTCAGATTACGCGACGAAATTGGAAAAGGTGCAGAAGCGAATCACACACGGGAAAAAGAAATATGGTTAACGTAGCGCCGCGAGGTAGGAACGTGGGGTACTTCGCGAAAAAGAAGGAAGCCGGGTTGAGCGACTTGACTAAAGCGGCTGTTGAGAGAGCGCATATTGTCAGTTCGATGGAGGACTCAACCGAAAAGACCATCACCAGTATCGAGAGCCTTCGTCAGGAAACTTTATCCAAGGCTGAAAGGTAATGATGTCACCGGCATTTCTGAAGCGGTTAGTGGCTCTTCGACAGCAACGGCAGAATAACTCGTATTTTCAGCAATGGGCATCTCAGGATGCGGTTCAGGCTAACGCGAATAATAAGTGGACAGCCGCCCCGTGGAGAGGCAATGCCCCACAAGTCATTGTTTATGACCCCACAAACGGGAAAGCCTACCCAAACCCCGCCGCCGCGCTTGGCGCTGGAGTTCGGGATTTCACTTACCAAGTGCCTTCTGGCATGAATATTGATTGGTCTTACTGGGATCAGTTCAAACAACCCGCACCACCCGCTCCGAAGCCAGTAAAGCCGGTCACGGTGGAAGATCAGACCGTGACACCTACCCCTGAACCGACAGAAGAAACGACAGAAGAAACGACAGACGAAGTATTTCAGATGCCCGATCAAGCAAAAAGGTTCGCTGACGCAGGGATGTTTGGCCGCGCTCAGAAGGCGGTCGAAGACGCTGGGGGTATGTGGAGTAAGGGTATGCATCAGCAACTTAAAAACGATGCCGGGGCAAATAATCAATACGGTGGCCAGTTCGACTACAACTGGTCTGGTGTTAGTAAACAAGAATTACAAGGCGTGAAAGATTTTGCCAAGTTAGGGAAATTCGGAAAAGCAAAAAAGGCAGTCGAAGACGCGGGCGGGAAGTGGACAAAGCAGATGGAAATTCAACTACGCGCAAAGAATAAGAGAAAGTAATGTACTCAGCCGCCTTCCTAAAAAAATACGCACAGGTTCGTAAGCAGAATGCCCAAAAACAAAAGCCGGTTGTTCCTTCTTTGGCCACACCAGAGGCGGAGGACACGAAACGGGTTATTGGCACTGCGCCTCCCCCTTGGGCGAACAGGACTCAGGGCGATATTAAGGCGATAGTTTATGACCCATTAACAGGCAAGGCATATCCGAATCCTTCCACTGCGAGATCAGAAGGGGTTACAAAATTTACCTACAATGTCCCTTCCGGTATGAATATTGATTGGTCGTATTGGAGCCGTTTCAAACAGCCAGAGCCAGAGCCAGTGGAGGTTCAGGAGTTAACGGTAGCGGATCAGACTGTCGCTATGCCTAAAAAGGCCACGTATACGTCAACTCCACAGCCACAACCACAGCCACAGCCACAGCCACAGCCACAGCCACAACCAGCGCCACAGCCAGCGCCACAGCCACAGCCAGCGCCACCTCCACCTCCGCCCCCAAAACCACAGCCTATACGGGTAGCGTCACGACAGGAGTTCGAGAACCAAGGAACCTATATGCATGGGCCGGGTCATCCGGGGCCGAACGCTGGAAAATCTTTAAGGGGTGATCGGAATAACGATTCCTACTACGCTAATTATGTTCGGGAGATGGAGAAGGCCAATAAGTCTGGTAACTTTTCTTATGCTTCGGAAATTAACAGGGCGCACAGCCTTCCTAAATGAACCTTGAAGAGTTCGTTGAAAAGGCAAAGGAATATCTCCCCACTGCAACATTAGAACAAAGCGGAACCTTTTATAAAAATCTTCTTCAGAAGAATTATGACAAAAGGCTTATCGCTGAATTAGCCAAGATAGACCGCTGGTTTCTTCTCGTCGTACTTCTCAACCGGAAGGATGCCGTTCATCCGTGGTTATATGACCGCTGTAGAGAAGTCGAGAAGAATCCAGACGGCCATCTTGATTTGTGGGCGCGTGGTCATTACAAGTCCACGTTGATTACTTACGCGGGTGCGATTCAGGAGATTCTGAGGAACCCCAATATAACGATTGGTATCTTTTCCCACACCAGACCTATTGCGAAAGGCTTTCTCAAGCAGATTAAACGCGAGTTTGAGATCAACGATTTCCTTCGGGACTTATTTCCTGATGTCTGTTACCAGAATCCCCGACAGGATTCCCCTCAGTGGGGCGAAGATGCGGGGATCATTGTAAGAAGAAAGTCGAACCCCAAAGAGGCGACAGTAGAGGCGTGGGGTTTAGTGGACGGACAACCCATATCCCGCCACTACGATTTAAGAATCTACGACGATGTTGTGACAAGAGATTCGGTCAACACCCCAGACCAGATAGCCAAGACAACTGAATCGTTAGACCTTTCGCAGAACTTAGCCGGTGGTCAGAATAGAGAGTGGTACATCGGAACCCGATACCACTACGCAGATACCTACCGGGAGTTAATAGAGCGCGGCACACCGATGCGGGTTTACCCCGCGACCAGTTCAGGCACTCCCGATGGCAGTCCGATTCTTCTCACAGAAGAAGAGTGGGAAAAAAAGAAAGTGTCTATGGGTCAGTATGTGTTGGCTTGTCAGATGCTACAGAACCCCATCGCGGGTTCCGAACAGGTATTTGATCCAGAGTGGATCAGAAGGGCAGAGATCAGACCCCGGATACTTAATATTTATATCCTGTGTGACCCTGCCCATTCCAAGAAGGCGACTTCCGACAGAACCGCTATTGCGGTGATCGGAGTTGACCATGCACACAATAAATTTCTCCTTGATGGGTTGTGCCACCGACTAAATCTGAAAGAGCGATGGATGTCGCTATCAAAGTTCAGACAGAAGTGGCTTCGCCAACCGGGAATACAGGTAGTGAAAGTCGGATACGAGCGGTACGGGAAAGATTCCGACATCGAACACTTCAAAGAAATGATGAAGATCGAAAACAACTACTTCCCCATTGAGGAATTGTCTTGGCCAAGAGAAGGGCCGGGTTCTAAACGGGATCGCGTACAAAGATTACAGCCCGATTTTGAGAACTGGCGCTTCTTCTTGGCCCCTTCTGATGACTATGTAACGTCGAATCAACGCAAAGCCTTCGAGCAGGGCGATGCCGCGTTAATCATTCGCCCCATTAAACGAAAGGACGAAACAGGGAAGATGTACGACCTGACCCAGCGGATGATTGAGAATGAGTACAACCTGTTCCCGGCGGTTCATGTCGATATGCTGGATGCGATGTCACGAATTTATGACATCGGAGCATCCCCACCACAGATAGTGTTTCAGGACGATCTGGAACCGGAGGCTTTACCCGCGTTTTGAGTACACCAGAAACTATCGCTACCGCCTTCATCGCACACTTCCTTGATGTACCGACTGAGGAAGTTCCTGATTTGGAAATTACTCGCGCACTGGGGGAGTTGATCCGACAGGTTGCAATGGAAACCGCTGAAGTTCTAAACGAAGAAGAGAGGACTCTTCACTAATGGCAAAAGTTAAAACCAGAAACTACTCATGGAAAGACCTTGTAGATAAAGCCGCTGGCCCGGAGCCAAAAGTGCCTGTCTATAATTTTCCTAAGAGGAAACTCTACGAGAACCCACACCGCCCCTACGGGCCAAAGAGGTAGGAATGAATTTCAAGAAATACTTTGAAGAAAACAAGTCAACAGTGATCTTTGCAATTATCGCTGTCGTGGTTGTCATTGGCCTGATTCAGGAGTTTGCGTGAGGGTAGTTGCTGACAAGCCCGACATGATGAGAGAGGCGGCGGTAACCACTCTGGTCAAGAATGTCGGTGACACACTCTACAAGCATTACCCCGGACACCTTTGGGCAGTTGGCCCAAGTAATGACTATTCAATGCTTGCCATCTGGAATGAAGACCTGTCGGCTCGTTACGGAATGTGGATTCGGGTAAGGGACATTGACCCGGAATACAAAAAAGTCGTGATGTGGGCGGGTGAACTTCTGGAACGCGCCAGTGTGTCGAGGGGGTCAGCCAAACTGGATGAACTCGACTCTCTGGAGCGGAACAGTATAGGTGAAGTGAAATTCGATGAGTGACGTACCTCTAAGCCAAGAGTCGATCAAGAGTCCTTGGTTGAAACTAGCGCGGGACGCATACGAGTCCTCCACATCATATCTGGATGCGAATTATCGTAAGCAGTGGGAGCGGAATATTTCCCTGTTCCAATCTCAGCATCCCTCTGGTTCTAAATACCACAGTGGTCAGTACCAACACCGCTCAAGGTTATTCAGGCCGAAGACACGCTCTTCGATACGCACCAACGAGGCCGCAGTCACAGCGGCCTTTTTTGCAACTGAAGACGTTGTATCTGTTTACCCGCAGAACGATTCCGATCCAGAGCAAAGAGCATCCGCAACGATATTAAAGCACTTGCTCCAGTTCCGCCTGACGAAAACCATCCCGTGGTTCCAGACTCTGGTAGCGGCTTATCAAGAAGCCCTTGTGTTTGGCTCTGTCGTATCCCACCAGTATTGGGAATACAAGGAAATAAAAAGCCGTAAGAAGACCCCGGTTCTTGATGAACAGGGCCAGCCTGTCCTTAATGAGGATGGAACCGAAGCGGAAGAATCCCAAGAAGAAGTCAAGATAGTTAAGGATTGTCCTTATGTTCGCTTGATTGCGTCTGAGAACTTCAGGATAGACCCGGCGGCGGATTGGAACGATCCGGTGAATTCCTCCCCATTCGTGATCGAAGTAATCCCGATGTACCTACAAGATGTTTTAGAGAAGATGCGGGATATCGATCCGAAAACTGAAGAGCCGAAGTGGAAACATCTGGAGATCGGTGAACTGCTGAAAGCCTCTAAGACCTCAGAGTTCGATTCCACCCGTCAGACCCGACAGGGTAAAAGACAAGACCCGATTGCGGATCGACGGGAGAACACGACTGAATACACCACGATTTTTATCCACAAGAACATCGTGAGAAAAAACGGTAGGGATTGGGTTTATTACACAGCGGGAACTGAGTTCATGCTGACCGATCCGAAACCTCTGACAGACATTTACCCACACCTGAGAGAGGGGGAACGCCCGTATGTGATGGGTAACTCCGTCATCGAAGCACATAAGGTTTATCCGACTTCACTGGTTGAACTGACACAGGACTTACAGACCGCATCCAACGATATCGCTAACCAGAGATCAGACAATGTACAACTTGTCCTGAATAAGCGTTACCACATCCGTCGAAGTGCAAACATTGATATCCACGCGCTGAAAAGAAGTGTGCCGGGGGGTTCAGTGATGATGGATGACCCAATGACCGATGTGCAAATGGTTCCAACGCCCGATGTTACAAATAGTTCATACGAAGAACAGGATCGCCTGAACATCGACTTTGATGATATTGCTGGCAACTTCTCTCAGGGAAGCGTTCAGAGTAATCGGATGATGAATGAAACAGTTGGCGGTATGGAGATGCTCTCTTCCAACGCTAACTCCATCATGGAATACATGATTCGCACTTTCGCAGAAACATGGCTTGAACCAGTGATCATGCAACTGATCCGGTTAGAGCAGTACTACGAAACTGACGAGGTTGCGCTAACTGTTGCGGCGAATCGGGCCGAACAGGACGAGAACATGGAACCGGGTTACTACCAGAGGTTCACAGGAGAAGACACCGATGATCTTCTACGGCATGAGATGACCGTGGGGGTGAATGTTGGAACTGGGGCGACAGACCCCGTAAGAAAGATTGAACGGCTTTTGTTGGGCATTAGAACAATGGGTGAAATAAACCCCGACATTATTTCTTATCTGAATCAGGCAGAGGTCACAAAAGAGGTGTTTGGTGCTTTGGGTTACAAGGATGCCAAACGATTTATCGCAGAAGAAGAACAGACCCGTCTGATGGAGATGCAAGGACAGATCGAAGAGATGTCTGGAATTGTCCAGCAGTTGATGGATCAGGGATCAGCCAAACAGATCGACGCACAGGCGAAGATTCTTTCGGCTCAGATCAAAGGCCAATCCGATATCCTCGCCGCGAAAGAGAAGGCTATGGGCGATATTACATCCACCCAAATCTCTTCCGAAACGGGCGAGCGCGTGAGCCAGTTGCGTCACCAGATATCACTTATTGATTCCCGCCTGAAGGCGGAGAAAAACGACATCGCAAGAGGGGAACTTCTTCTACAGAAAGAAGCCCTTGTTCATAAGATGTTGATGGAAGAACCCAACATTGGAGTATCCCCCGGTAATGACGAAGGGAAACAGATGTCCGATGTACTAATGAACGACAAGTACGGGAAGATTCCCGGCGCAGAGGGTTAATGGAAGAAACTGATTTGTTGATTGCGGAGGCCCGACTTGGCCTCCAGACAAAGGAATTTTTGCAGTCCCCTATTGGGAAATACATCGTGGGTCGCGCAAAGAAAGCCAGAGAAGAGGCTTTTGAAGCGTGGATGAACGCCGAACCTTTTGATGAAGACACCATTCGGGAATTGCAATTCCGTGCAAGGTTGCCTCAAGTCGTTATTTCATGGCTAGACGAGGCTATTAACCAAGCGAAACACGCAGAGGAAACTCTGACTGAAATACAGGAGTAGTTATGGACGCTATCCGTAAAGAGGACGTATCCGAAATTATTGAAGAAGTTGTCGAGGAACTGTCAGAGGAACCTCGCCTCTCCGCGCATGAAGCAGAGATTGAGCGGATCGCAGAGAGTATCGAAAAAGAACCACAAGAAGTAATTGAGGAAGTAGAGGAAGAGAAACAAGAGTTTGTTTCTCCCGCTTACCAAAAAGGTGACGAGTGGTATGTCACTGCAAAGGTAGACGGCGAACTGGTAGAAGTGTCGTATGAAAATATATTGGCGCAATACCAGAAAAATTCCACTGCTGACAAAAGACTTCAGGAGGCCGCAGAACGTCAACGCGAGTTGGCGGAGTATGAGGCCAAACTGAATAACTACAGGACTCACCTAGAGTCCTCTCGGCCATCGCAAGACGCTGAGAAACAAGCATCGCCATCTTCGGACGCGAATACTGATGCTCTATATGAGCAATACCACGATGCCCTTTTCCAAGGCGAGGAAGCCAAAGCAAGTAATTTGCTAAAGCAGATTCGCAACGCAGATAAGCCAGCACCGCAGATTGATGTTCAATCAATCATTGACCGGACGAAGGCTGAAATGCGTGAAGAGGAGAAAACGGCCCGCGAACAAGGTTACGAACTTCGTCGCCAGCAAGCAGTCGAACTATTCAAAGATGAATATTCGGACATCGCTGAAGACACTTCGTTACTGGCAGTCGCTGACCGCCGTTCTGCTGAACTGTACCAAAACGACCCTACCCGTGACCCGTGGGAGATCATGCAAGAGTCGGGCGACTTTGCCCGCGAATGGATCATGTCTTACGCGGATGAATTGGGCGGGAACTCAGACGATACTCGTCAGGAAAGAAAGCAGAACATGGATGAAGTCACTCCGAAAAATGTACGCGCCCATATAGGCGAGGACACCACGGAGCCGACCTATTCCGATGTCATCGCGGAGATGAGGAAAGAACGGGGCCAACCCGCCTGATCTCCTAATTTCACTTCTAACATAGGTAACACACTATGGCTGGACAAGTTTGGGGAACCTCCTCAATGGGTGGGTATATGTACTCGCTCAATTTGTCTAAGGAATTGCGTGTTTCCCTGCGTCCGATTGTGAAGTTTCGTCAGTTCGCTGATGTCAAGGATGCCGCTCACCAAGGTCTTAACAAGGGAGATACGTTCCATTGGAATGTCTACTCCACTGTTGCGACAGCGGGTGCGGCCTTAACCGAAGGCACGGCGATTGCTGAAACTAATTTCACAATTACGCAAGGAACCATGACGATTTCTGAGATGGGGAACTCAATTCCCTTCACCTCCAAATTGGATGATCTGTCTGAGCATCCCGTTAACTTATTAGCGGCATAAGGTAGAAATACTTTATTGAAAACTCTGTGAAAACGGGGAAACTCCCATGTGGACAATCCCGTGCCAAGCCTCGTAAGAGGAAGGTGTAACGACCATCCCGAAAGGGAGTAGGCCCAAGTGGGCCGAAGCGCAGAGCATCCGAAAGGATGGTGATATGGTCTGCTCTTACAGGTGACTGTAAGCAGTTCGGAAGAACGGTTTAGGGAGTAACGCACCTAAACGAACACAAGGTAAGGAAATCATACACAAGGTCTTAAAGATCGATGCGGCACAGGTAATGGACGGTTTGGTTGCAGACCAGATCGATACCACACCTTTGCGTGTTGTTCCGACAGCGGGTACAGCAACCGATGCGGTGACTCTCACCACTAATGGTACTGCTACGTTGACGAACAATGTTGCGTTGGGTAAAAACCACATCAAGGCAGTTGTAGACGTAATGAAAGAGAGGAATATCCCAGCCTATGAAGGTGACGATTATTTCTGCATTGCGTGGCCAACCACGTTCCGCACCCTCAAAAACAACTTGGAATCGATCTCGCAGTATGTCGAAACCGGGTTCCAGATGATCCGCAATGGCGAAACTGGTCGTTATGAGGGGGTCCGTTTTGTCGAGCAGACGTATCGTATCAAGGGCGGAGCCGCCACTGGTATGGGTACCGCGGCTGGCGCATGGACTAACAGCGCGAGTGATTGGGCTGTATTCCTTGGTGCTGACACTGTGGCCGAAGCAGTCGCTATCCCCGAAGAGATTCGTGGAAAGATACCGACTGACTATGGTCGTAGTCGTGGTATTGCTTGGTACTACTTAGGTGGTGCTGGGTTGGTTCACTCAACTGCCGCACAGGCCCGCGTGGTTCTGTGGGACAGTGCTGTTTAAGGGGGGTTTAAGTCATGGGACAGTCAACCTCTGGAGTGGGCGTTAAAAGCGGTCTTTCTGATCAACAGAAAATCTCCGCTTCCCACAAAGAACTCGGCCTTGCCTCCAAAGGTAAAGACCAGAAGCCGGTAGGCACTGGTACGCCGTCGAGCGCCCCACGGGGTACTCGTCTGGATGGCGGTCGGTAAACCTGAATGGGGGAGGGCTTCGGCTCTCCCCTTTTCTTTTTGGATGGGGACATGAAAGACAATAAGTATTGGAAACACATCAAGGACATGGATAAGTCATCCATCGTCTGTCGCGGTGAGGATGGAGCGCACTCGGTTGATGATTGGGAAACTGGCGTGGAGTATTCGCAAGAACTCAATCCAACACCGAAGATGTGGTCATTTTCTCTTGCGCCGATCCGTCGAGCGCGGCCACTGAACAAGGCTTAAATCATGGCTCAAGGAAAGGGTGGGGGGCAAGATTCTTCAGGCGTTGATGGGATGGGGCCAGATGCATTTGGGGGAACGGGTGGAGCAGGTGATACCCAAGAAGGTCAGGTCAGTTCCTACGGTGGAGACGCACGTTCCGTTCAAGAACAGGCCATGAATGAGGCGATGGCAATTGGGGCGCAAAGAACCACTGCAATGGATGTCGATTACAGTGCGTATGAGAATACTCAATTTAGTCCGTCAGCGGCGGCATCCCCGGTGGTTGATATCATGGGTTCCGGCATGGATGAATGGGGTTACGCTGGCCAAAAACAGGGGGTGACTCTTGATGATACTGATTATGATGATGATCTTGGATTTGCGACACCGAGTCATCAAAATATACAAGCCCTACAGGAAATTCGCGATGTCAAACAAGAGATGCAATTTGACTTCAAGAATTTCTACTCCGCCCTTGATGATCCAGATGCTTCGCTTGAATCCAAGGACTTGGAAATACGGGGTTTCATTAACCATATCTCTCGGAAAAACTATACCGATCAAGGATTCTTTTCAAAGTTGGGCCTTCTCGGTTCAAAACTCAATCAGCGACAACAAATTGAGCAAATAGAGAATTTCATGGCTAAATCGGGTACTCAAAAAAGTATCGAAGCCTTGAATAAAGCGTATTCCGCGCAGATCAATGAAAATCCGGGTTTCAGATCATTCTTGCCGGGGTACACGGCAATCAATGCATTGATGACAGCGATTGGTTTGCCCGGCCAACACACGCATCCCGCTGTAAAAGCCTTGTACGACAAGATGGAAAAGTTGGGCATGATCGAAAGAACTCGCCCAGAACAAGAATCGTGGACTGAGGCGCAGAAAAAGGCTCATTGCGAAGCAAAAGAAGGTTGGTCGTGGGATTCTAAATTACAGGCTTGTGTAAAGGGTGGGCAGAAGATGCTCTACAACGTCCATACTGGCCAATACGATATTCCCCCCATTTGAAATCAACTTACGTCCCTGAAAAAAATTGGAAAGAATTAACTGATAAAGACCTTGGTGGCGAGCGGAAAAACACAGTTTGCCTTGTTCGATATGGTGGTTTCGGTGATCTAGTTCAAATTTCATCCATATTTCCCTTAATCAAAGCACAGGGGAAAAGGGTCTGTGTCAATGTAACAGAGAAGGGTGTTGACCTACTTCATGGTGACCCGAACGTTGATGAACTTTTAATCCAGAAAACCGATCAAGTTCCGAACAATGAGTTAGGGCCGTATTGGGATAGGCTCGCCCCTCTGTTTGACCGTTTCCATAATCTTGGGGGTGTGATCGAACAGCAGTTACTCTGCCTTCCTGATCAAGATATTTATTGGTGGTCACAGGCAAAGCGCCATAAGAAACTCAATAAGAATTACGCTGAAGCCCTGCACGATGCGGCAGAAGTCGAGCGTCGATTTAAGAATAAATTCTACCCAACTACTTCAGAGAAAAAGTGGGTTAAGAAACAGCGCAAGAAGATGCGCTTGGATGGAGCCTATACCGTCCTGATTGCTTTATCAGGTTCTTCTGTCCACAAGGCGTATCCGTTCATGGATAACGTGATGGCGGCACTACTCGTTACCCACCCCGATATTCGCTTCATTATGGTAGGTGATGAGGCTTGCCAGATACTTGAGGCGGGGTGGGAAAAAGAAAAGCGGGTATTCCTGAGAAGTGGTAAGTGGAGTATCAGGGAAACCCTCGCATTTGCTCAACGATGCGACATGGTAGTGGGGCCAGAAACGGGCGTGTTAAATGCTGTTAGTTCAGAGGATTTAGCCAAAATTGTGATGCTTTCCCATTCATCGCCTGAAAATCTCACGAAGCATTGGATTAACACAACCGCACTAGAACCCACAGACGTTGATTGCTATCCGTGTCATCGGATGCACTATGGGTTTAAGAACTGCGATCAGGATGACCGAACAGGTGGCGCTATGTGCGCTGTAAATATTGCCCCCGATGATGTGGTCTACGCCATCGAACAGCACAAAGATATGAAATATGAACTTCCTTCAATTATCGCAAGCCGTTAGGCAAGAAGTCGGTATCTCTGGCACAGGGCCAAGTACCGTCTTAAATCAAGAAGGCCAATTAAAGGTTATTGTCGATTTCGTTGCGGAGGCTGACTACCAGATTCAGAGCCTTTGGCATGATTGGGATTTCCTCTGGAGCCAATACAGTTCCACCTTATCCACCGGAACAAGAGCGCCCGCCACTGCCAAGCCGACTGATCTAGGTAATTGGGATATGCGGTCGTTCTATCTTAATTACACATCAGACGATTCCACACATCTCACTCCGTTGAGTTATGTCGAGTATCGAACTGATCACCGACAAGGCACTGCGACAAATTCGACACCGACCTATGTTGTTGTTCAACCAGATAGCAATCTTATCGTTGACCCACCACCCGATCAGTCCTACACCATCACGGCTGATTACTGGAGTACTCCAACAAAACTCGCCGCCAATACCGATATCTCTGCAATCCCAGCGCAGTATCACCGCATTGTCGTTGCGAGAGCGAAGACGATGTGGGGTGAGCGGGAAGAGGCTCCCGAAATACTCCTAGCCTCTTCGGCGGAATATCAAGACCTACTCGACAAACTGGAATCACAAGCCCTGCCCGGTCAGAGAACTAGACGCTTCGGCAACGTAGATTCTGATCAGGTTGTACAGGTTATATGACCAATATTTATGCCAACCTAATTAGTCGGTCTTCGTTCCCTGCGTCCTCTATGAGGGCGAAGTATTTCCCCTTCCGGGGCGGGGAGATTCTGACTGACCCCGCGTTATCGCAAGAGCCGGGCAGTTTGCTGTACGGAAAGAATTACGAGGTCTACCCCGAAGGTGGCTACAGAAGAATAGACGGGTACGAGAGATATGACGGACGTACAAAACCATCGGAGAGTCTTTACTACATCCTTGAGTTCGACACCGGAACAACAGCGGCAGTTGACACTGATACGATCACCGGGGTCACATCTGGAGCGACTGCTGAACTCATCGCAGATGCAGTAGTTGAAAGCGGGACGTATGGTGGTAGCGATGCTGTCGGGTATATGGCTGTGGCGTTGCTGTCAGGTACTTTCACAGTAGGTGAGAATATTCAGGTCAGTGCCTCTACGGTTGCTGTGGTTAAAACTGCTGAAAACGCGCTTGGCGCAACCACCGATGCGTTTGATACCACTTATACACAAGCGGGGATTGAACGCGCAAGAACTAAGATCGGCACGGTAACCGGATCAGGCCCGATACGAGGCGTGTGGGTTTACAACGGCTCGACTTATGCCTTCAGAGATAACGCGGGTGCGACTGAGTGTAAGATGTTCAAAGCATCTTCCTCTGGTTGGGCGGCAGTCGATCTTGGTCAATACATCAAGTTTAATACTGGGAGTGCCGCTGTAACAGAAGGCGCTACGCTAACTGGCGCTACATCAAGTGCAACCGGCACTGTAAGGCGTGTTGCAATCAGAACAGGCACGGTTGGCGGCAGTGATGCAACCGGCGTGTTCGTCCTTACAGGTGTAACAGGAACATTTCAGTCTGCCGAAAATCTCCAAGTAAGCGCCTCTACGGTAGCCGTGTCTACAAGCGCACTGGTCACTGTCGCGCTAGTCCCCGGTGGTCGGTATGAATTCGTCAACTACAACTTTGGCGGTTCCTCATCGACAAACCGACTGTACTGGGTCGATGGGTTTAACACAGCATTTGAGTTTGACGGCACATATGCCGTCCCATTGTTCACAGGGATGTCCGTTGACACACCGAAACATCTGGCCGCGCATAAAAAGCATCTTTTCCTCGGTTTCCACAAAGGTTCACTACAGCATTCATCTATAGGTGACCCCTACGGATGGAGTGTAGTTACAGGCGCGAGTGAGTTAGGCACTGGTGACGAGATTTCAGGGCTTCAGGTTATGCCCGGTGATGCGATGGCGATCTTTAATCGAAACCGCATCTACATACTGTATGGAAAAAGTTCAGCAGATTGGAACCTGAAAACCTTTTCGGACAATTCTGGTGCGATTGAGTGGACGATCCAGAACCTAACTGAAACCATGTTTTTAGATGACCGTGGTGTAACGACCTTCTCAGCGGTCAATGCTTACGGCGATTTCACCATGAACGCCATTAGCAAAAAGATTAAGCCGCTGATTGATGACAAGAAGGGGTTATCTATAGCCTCAATCAGGGTGAGAAAGAAAGGGCAGTACCGTCTATTCTTTAACGATGGCACGGCTATCTACGCCACATTTTCGGGAAACAAGTTGGCGGGGTTTATTCGTATTGATTTAGACAAAGTTGTTTATACAGTCTGCTCTGCCGAAGACACAGATGGAAATGAGATTCTGTTTTTTGGATCAGACGATGGCTATATCTACCAACTGGACGCTGGCACATCATTTGATGGCTCAGAGATTGAAGCAATACTCCGACTCTCGTACTACCACTTTGATTCCCCCACCAGAGATAAGCGGTTCCGCAAGATTCAGTTCGAGATGTCGGGGGATTCAAGCATTGCGCTCCAGTTCCAGCCTGACTTCTCTTATGCAGATGCAAAGGTTCCAGAGGCTCGCACCCGTGACCTTTCAGTTCAAGGTAGTGGTGGTTATTGGAACATCCATAACTGGGATAACTACAACTGGAGCGGGCAAGTTATTTCAACCGCAGAAGAAAATTTAGATGGGGTCGGAACCAATATGGGTATTCTCGTTCTCTCTGAAGCAACCTATGAGCAACCGCACATCTTACAAGGTGTGACGGTTCACTACAGTCCACGGAGGATACGCCGCTAATGGCAAATTCGTATTATTCACGACAAGGTTCCTATACGAAAGGCACTCTTGCAAGAGGCGATGTCGTTAAGTCTGATTTCGATGCCCTCGTTACGGCATGGGATACGGGTGAAACAAATATTGAACGCGCAATCAAATTGCCTGATGAATCAACTGATTTCGAGTTCACCGAAAATGCCGCCACTAGAGCAAACAAGGCTATCGGGTTCGACTCCACCGGGGCTTTAGAACTCCAGACCGGCGTTGGTAGTTGGGAAGGGACTTGGGCGACCACCACTGCATACGAACTACGGGATGTCGTAGTAGACGGGGCGGCTGGAGCCAGTACCGATAACCTCTATGTCTGTATCGTGGCCCATACGTCAGGCACTTGGTCAACTGATCTAGCCGCCGCTAAATGGGAGTTGATGGTAAACGTCAGCGAGGCCCGTGATTGGGCGAGAAAGACGGACGGCATCGTTGACAGCACGGATTACAGTAGCAAAGCATGGGCAGTCGGGGGGACTAATGTCACCACCACGGCATCAAGAGGCGCGGCTAAAGAATGGGCAACCTCTACTGGAGCGGCTGTTGATACCAGTGAATTCTCCGCTAAAGAATACGCGCAGGGAACAACTGCCACAGGGGGTAGCGCAAAAGAGTGGGCGCAAGATACCTCCGCTGCGGTGGATACCACATTCAGTGCGAAAGAATACGCCCAAGGAACGCAAGCCTCAACAGGTGGGTCTGCAAAGGATTACGCACAGAAAACCGATGGCGGTGTTAGTGGCGCTACGTCAGATCACTCATCAAAAGCATGGGCAGTCGGGGGGACTGGAATTTCGGATACGGCCTCCAAGGGCGCGGCCAAAGAATGGAGCATCGAAACTTCTGGAACCGTAGACGGAACATCATACTCGTCGAAAGAATATGCTCAAGGGACACAGGCTTCTACCGGAGGCTCTGCTAAAGACTTTGCACAAAAAACAGACGGCGGCGTAAGCGGTTCGACATCGGATCATTCAGCAAAAGCATGGGCAGTCGGTGGTACGGGGATTTCCACAACCGCATCAAAGGGTGCGGCGAAAGAATGGGCCGTGGCTTCTGGGCTTGTTGATACCGCCAGTTATTCATCGAAAGAATATGCTCAAGGAACGGCGGCAAGTACGGGCGGCTCATCTAAATCATGGGCGCAAGACGCTGACGCTGTAAACGGCGCGGGTACTGATGATCGTTCTGCGAAGGCATGGGCGCAAGGCGCATCGATGACGGGCGCAACTTTGGGCGGGAGTTCTAAGGATTGGGCGCAGACCGCAGAAGATTCCACAGTGGATGGTAGCGAATACAGTGCTTTACACTATTCGGCTAAAGCAAGCGCGAGTTCGACCGCGGCCTCGACAGCACAGACCGCCGCCGAAACCGCGCAGACCGCCGCCGAAACCGCGCAGGCGGCGGCAGAGTTAGCACTCGATAATTTCGATGATATTTTTCTGGGCGCTAAAGGTTCAGACCCAACATTAGACAACGATGGTGACGCACTCACGGCTGGAGATATGTATTTTTCGACAGCGACAAACCGGATGCGTGTTTATGACGGTTCGAGTTGGGCAGACGTAGCCCTAGACGCATCGACAGTAGTCGCAAAAACATCTGCCACAGGATCGGGGCAACTGCCTTCTGGAACCACAGCACAGCGTGATGGTTCGCCATCAGCGGGGTATATCCGCTACAACAGCACGACAGGTGGGTTCGAGGGATACGGTAGCGGTTGGGCAGGGATTGACACAACTTATACGGCTGGCGATGGACTCGATCTTACAGGAACTGCGTTCAGCACTGATCTTTTAGCCAATGGTGGTTTGGAAATACAAAGCACTGAACTATCAGTAGCGCAGGGTATTTCGCAGTACGATGTGGCTCAGTTTGCTTCCGGTGTTGCCGATAATGATTT
>Ga0080013_1003065_pt1 | contig 18273 bp, 35 predicted proteins | sample ETNvirenome_6_85_FD_69236 | JGI IMG/M metagenome (GOLD analysis project Ga0080013, IMG submission 69236) | Marine viral communities from the Pacific Ocean - ETNP_6_85 (SPADES assembly) (version 2) | ecosystem: Environmental > Aquatic > Marine > Oceanic | place: Pacific Ocean | collected 2013-06-19 | reverse complement strand
TTAGTTGCTCCCATATTCGATATTATCGCACATTACTTTGTTTTTCATATCGTAGGTCATGCGCTTAACTATCTCGCCGTCAACCTTCAACGTAAATTCCCGGTATCTAGGCTTGAAGTCGGCAAACTGTCGCTCCTTACAAGTCATCTCAACATCGGCGAACTTGTGCGAGTTAGTCGCGCCACTACCCACGTATATAGTCTGTTCACCGTGCTTCTTAATGCCGTAGGATTTGCTGCCCTTATAGGCGCAAGACTTAATGTCTAGCCATATCGGATACTGTCTCATTTTAGTTGTCCTCTCGTTCGTAGGAGTTCGCGTACTCAATCGCTTCTTGTAGATCTTCTATAAGATCATTTCGACCATCTTTATCAATCGGGATTTGAAACCCGCCACCATAGCCCAATTCAAAGCAGAGTTCCGGGTCTTTATCATATAGCCGATCTACCAAACGTTCTATTTTGTCTCGTAGCATTTTAGTTGCCCTCTCTTGCTAGGTTATCGCCAACGATCACAAAAGCGTTTCCATTCTCTTGCAGCCATACGGTACGTGCTGTGTCTACTCGTACCTTTTCGCCATCTCTTACTACGTGAAAAAAGGAATCGCCCTTTTTCACATTGAACCGTAGTTCTTCCACATATACCAGCAGCTCCGTGTCCGTATATTCCGGTCCTTCAGTATCGCCCCATATCCATGCGAACACTGCGCGGTGTCCTCCCGCTAATGCGTTCTCAAATGCCTTACCTGACGGCTGTTTCATTTCGCAATTGTGAAGCACTAAAGAATCCGCGCCATTTGTCTTTGTCTCGCCCTTCATTTTGAAACTCCAAGGCTTCGCACTACTGCCGGGTTTCAACGAATGCAAATTACGGTGCGCTCGTAGTCTATCCATCGTTTGTTCCTTACTAGGGTTAGTGTCCATGCAATGAATCTCGCTAGTATATGTTAGTCGCGCAAGTCTACTCCTATACATATATCAAACGTTCCAAATATGCCGCTACTCGATTTTCCGATTTTTCGATTTTCCGATTTTTCGCATATCCCACAACATAGAGATAAACCAAATCTTCTTGGATGACTTGGATGACTTGGATGACTTGGATGAACTGGACAACTTGGCTTAGGTTGACTGGACAGAACTTGGATTATTTAATTGAGACTTGCATACGTTACTAACATTAGGTAGTTTGGATGCGGACAAAACAACCCTAGCCAGGACAGATACATGGACTTACCAGATTTCAGTAAAGACCAGAAGTTCATTGCGCTAAGAGAAGCAATGGGTATCAAGCCAGAAGATTCGGTTTCCTGTACGCCAGACAATTGGGTAGAAGATCGTTTCACATATTTGAAGCATATGAAAAACGTCTACGAAATGCTTGCAGATCGCATGGAGATGATGAGTGGCGACAGTAAGGAATCCATTGCTGATTTGAATATGTGGAAAGATGCAGACGATCCGATTTTTGACCCAGAAGAACAGAAGCAAATCCGCGCAGTTGAAGCACTGCTAAAGAACTGGAGAGTGAAATGAGAATAGATGCCGGAAGTCAAACCTTTAGCACTCCATTCGGTCAGGCAGTGTTAACTAAAGAGAATTTCTTATACCTGGACGCAAAACCTACCGAAACAAAATCATGGGCAACGGATTGGCCGTGTTCTAAAATAGGCGGTAGACACATTGAGGCTGCATTCAGCGACAATGGTGATTTGCTTGATCTAGACTGCAATGAGAAAACTGTACTTGTATTAGGCGGCATAGGGTACGGCCCGGAATGTGTTAATCCAGATATCAGTTCTGACGAGTTTAATGCGTGGTCAACTGACGTTATTAAGGCAGCGGGGATAGATCATCCCGCGATACGATAGGAGAGTGAAATGACTATTGCAGAGATTAAGGCAGCAGTAGATGCGGGTCATACTGTCAAATGCAGCAATGACCTTTACGATGTTAAGAAGTTCGGTTCCCAATACAATATCGTTTGCAGTTCAAATGGTTATCAAATCGGTTTGCACGGCTTAGAAGGAACTGAATACGAGAACCATCTTAATGGCGATCCAGATGAATTCTACATTAAGACTGATCCAGATGCTGAACTGGACGCCAAGTCTGTGGAGCAGTGGCTAGAGCGCAATTTCAGAGACCACAATGACTCGTAACGATTGGAAAGAATTAGTAGAGGCAATCGTAGGCTTAATAAGTATTCTAACCCTAGCAAGTATGTTTGCTGTATTCCTGTATTCCCTTCAAGGATAGACGAAAATGGAAGCGAGAAAGGTAGGCTCAATAGGAGTGGACAGTGGCACGGTATTATTGACTGATCCGTGTTACGGTATCCCAACAGATGAGATATACGAGCAGTTGGATACAGCCCTTACCGCAAGCACTGGTAAAGGGGACATGGCGATAGCCGTGCGTTCTGGTTACGGAGATGGCGTCTATCCGGTATGGGGAGTATTTGCTTCCCACGAGGAAACTAAAATGGGCGAACGCTGCCTAGCCGTCTTATGTGACTTTTCAGATGGTGGTGTTGTGGGCTCGGTACTAGGTGGCGCAATCGCAGCCTACACATTGTCGCAATTTTAATACGAACTGGAGATTTTTTTATGCCTGAACAAATTCACATCGACACACTACGGAAAAGAATTAGCAATTCTGGCAAGACAATCAAACAGTTTGCCTTAGATGGGATGCCATCCCTTAGACGAGAACAGACCATCCACCGCTGGTTATCTGGCGGTACAATTCCAGAATCAGTAAAGAACTGGCTAGACACGCCACAAGATGTAACAGAACTGATAAACCAAGATGATTGATGACCATAAGTCGCGTCTAAGAACCGCGATTAAGATGTATGGTCATTATCGTTTTCGTTTGGGAATGGAGTCTGTACAATCTGGAGCTGCCGCAAAACGAAGAATTCTAAAGAGAAAACTCGAAAAACAAGAACAACAAATTGAGCAATACATGAACGAATTAGAATACGCAGCCGTTCACGTATACGAGAAAGGACTAGACTGATGCCTGGATATGGTGAGCGACCGAATGAAATGGACAGACGCAAACTCATACGAGATTTAGCGAACGCGGTACAACGGTTGGAAACTCAAATTACTAATATGACAGAAATTCTGGACAAAATTGATTCGATTATGTGCGATTCTTGTAAACAAACCCTAGCAGATGGAGAAGCGAACAATGGACGAAGCACACGATAGAAAAGTGCAGCAAGAACAAATGCTATGGAAACATCTTAGCAGTATTGATGTTAGCGATCACGTAGAGAAGAAAGGTGGGTTGTCCTACCTGAGTTGGGCCTGGGCGTGGGGTATATGGACAGAAGCGATGGGTGAATTGAACTGCCTATTCAAGGTTGAATGGTCTGGACAGGGCGATCCCGAAAGCGGATTTGGCTATACGGATATAACATTCTATCCAGGTGGTACGGCAGCGGTTGAGTGTACAATCAAGGTATGGGGTTCCAATCCAAACGATTGCACGATTCGCACCGAAAGCCTTCCGGTTATGGATTATCGCAATAAAGCGATAGCAAATCCAGATTCTTTTCAGATAAACACGGCAAAAAAAAGGTGCCAAACCAAGTGCATGAGCCTCTTTGGATTGGCAGCATATTTGTACAGTGGCGAGGATACACCGCCTAACAACGATTCTGGGACAATCAAACAGTTTGATGATGCACGTAACGACTTGTCGCAATGGTTACTGCTTGCTAAAGACGATGGCTCACTTCCCGCTAATCATATCAAGCGAGCAGAAAAGTTGTTGGAAACTGGAAAAGACCTGGACAAAATGATTGAAGCAGCCAATTGGATAAGGGGCGAACTAGCAAATGACTGATACAGCACATAGAAAAGGATTCCCGGAAACACCCACCGAAAAGCAGACCAAAGAGGAGCAAGCACAGGTAATTCGCGATGCTCTAGAAAAGAGAACTCAGAAAGAGGGAGTCGATAAAGATTGGTTTGACAAACATGTAATTGTGGAGGTGATCTGATGACTGTGAGAAAAGGATTCCCGGCAAAAGCTGATGTGAACAAAGACCATTTTGATTGGGATATGAAAAGTTTAGAGGAACGTGAAGCAGAAGTTAAAAGTTGGAAGGTTCTCATGGACATTGACCGGAGGTCAAGTGCCTTAGATGCTGACTACTGGTGGAAGGTAGGCACATCTGCGCTTGGTCTGTTTATGGTTTTTTTCATCACCATCCTGTATATCGCTCTTGATTACGCTACGCGATGACTCAAACACGACTAGACTTCGATGCACTCGCTAGAAGGACCGATCCAGCCACAAGCCACATAGCAGCCCTAACAGTAGACGCAACACGCTTAGAAGGCTTAGTAGTATCTATTCTTAGTAAATACCCAGGTGGGCTAACAGTTAAGGAGATTGCCTCACTGTTGGATATTCATGCCTGGTCAATTTCTCCACGCATGAAACCACTGGAGAAGAAGGAATTAGTCCGGCGCACTACAATCCGTAGAGAGCGTTCAATCGTTTGGAAATCAACTGAGGATTAGTTATGAAACAAATTCATGTAATCAATATCACTGGAATTCACATTCCAGAAGATGAGTGGGCCGACACATCTATTAAGCTACATATTGGTAACACAAAAGAAGAAATAGAAATAGAATTTGATAGAGAAGATATTGTTTCATCACATAATGAGGAGTAATTATGCCAGACCGTAAAGAAAAAGAGTTCGCACAAGGGTTGTACGTGAAAACAGCCCATCCCAATAGTCCTGATTTCGTCAAGTTCCGCATCTCACTGAAACGTGAAGATCTAATTGAGTGGCTTGCCAAGAAGGATGGCGAATGGATCAATCTGGATGTTAAAGAGGGATTCAAAGAGGACGAACATGGCAACAAGCAATGGTACGCGGAAGTAGATAATTGGGTAAAGCCTGGTAGTGAAGATGATGAATCTCCATTCTAATGTTGAGGCGATTCAACGTGGATTAAGCAGTGAATTAGTCGCAGCTCAACAGGAAATTCTAAGCGCACAATTGCGTCTAAAGAAAATTCCTGACGCGCTACTACAAAACGGTAGCAAACAAGCGTTAGATTCTACGCTTTCCGCTCTGGACAACGCGAACGCCACTATCGTGAAAGCGATGCAAAGCCTACACAAGCAGTATCAGCCATGAAATATACTGTGATAATTGTCGTAACAGACACTTGGAATGTACATATTGAGGCTGACAATGAAGCAGAAGCAGAAGATCTAGCACTAGATCTGGCACAGTTGGAAATCACTACCGTCAATGATAAAGAGAAAGCACAACATTTGAAATATGTTGATTCTGAATGGCATACTACAGTGTATGATTCCACTGTCGAATGAAGGACTATCTGCCTTCAGAAAAAGAGATTGAAACTGGCATTGTTACTCTATTGCGCCAATTAGGCTTTGCGGTTTATAAGAATTCTCAGCCACGTATCCCGCTCGTTACATCTGGTATACCCGACTTGATGGTTTTTCATCCTAGTCATAAGCCGGGATTCTTCTTCTTAGAGGTGAAAACAGAGAGGAAGGGCAGTAAATTGCGTCCGGCCCAAGAGGAATTTCAACGTGAAGCAGCGCAAGCCGGAATCGAATACAAAGTCTGGCGAAGTTCCGATAAGGATTGTTGGGAATGGCTAGTCGCGGAAGGATTTATTGAAGAAGCATGAGTGGTTTTGTCCTACTGTCCAGGTCGATTCAAGACAATTCGCTTTGGCGTAAGGATTCTGAGCATTTAAGGATGTTTCTATGGTTGGTTATGAACGCTAACTATTCTAAAGAAAAAACCTACAAATATGGTGACGTTGAAGTCGGATATGGACAATTTCTTACTAGTTACAGACGGATCGCTAACGAGAATGAGTATGTTTCTAACAACCAACTTGTTCGCTGGAGTCCAACACGCATACGTAGGATGTTACAGGTGCTTATAGAAGATGGCAGAATATCTACAGAAAAAACTAGACTTGGCACCCTTGTGACAGTGGAGAACTATGAGGAATACCAACAGTTTTCGACTTATTCCAAGAAGGGCTTGTCAGGGGGCACTAGCAATATAAAACAGTCTAACCATTCTAAAGAAGAACACGCGCCAGAACTATGGGCGTTATGGATCGAAGAATTTGGTGGCAAACCACCGCTACCAAGATTGACCGAAAAGCGAAAAAGATGTCTAGAATTATTGTATTCTGAACAACTAGAAAACCATGATAATCCGTTAGCGTTGTTCAAAAAGATTCTGAAGGCAGTACGAGCAAGCGAACACCACATGAAGGAACGTCCTTGGCACTCTGTTGATAGTCTATTTCGTAATGTCGAGAGGCGTGAGCAGTGGACACACAAAGCGTTGGCAAGAGCCAAGGCTAACCCTAGCACACACGCGGTTTCGCGTGAATGGAGAGTAGAAGCATGAACGGTAACGCACACATAGACTACAACCTGTCAGCCACTACCTATTTCGCCCAGCCAGGTTGTTCCAATTCAATGTTGAGTAAACTAAAACGCAGCCCCGCTCACTTGAAACATTCTATGGACAACCCCCAACCGCCGACACCACAGATGGTGACAGGCACAATTATTCACGCTTTTGTTCTAGAACCTGACAACCCTGGTTACGTGCGCGGCCCGGAAGGCGACAGGCGCACAAAAGCCGTCAAACAGGCTTACGCAGACTTAGAAGAAGAAGGTTGGTCAAAGTCGCAGATACTTACTCCCGCTGCACACGATCAAGCGATAGACATAAGAGATGCCATCTACCACCACCCGATAGCCTCGCAGTTGTTACTTCCTGGTAATGGTGTGACTACAGAAGCGTCAATGTTTTGGGAGGATAGAACTTCTGGCGTACAATGCCGTGGCAGAATTGATGCGCTGCCCCCGGAGGATGGTGCGTATTCTCACATAATTGCCGACCTCAAGACCACAACAGATGCGAGTGCGGAAGCATTTTCAAGATCCGCGTATAACTGGGGCTACCATAGAGCCGCGTCATTTTACTTACAGGGCTTTGCAGAACAGAATTCTGAATATGGGTTTCCAGATTGGAAATTGGAACGCACAGAGTTTGTTATTGTTGCAGTCGAAAAAACTGAACCTTACGCGATTTCGATTTTCCAGTTGAATGATGACGCGATTTTACAAGGTGCTAACGAAGTAGATACGCTGCTGTCTATCTACCGCACCTGTGAAAAATCTGGCGAATGGCCCTCATACCCACAGGAGATTCAAGAACTGTCGTTGCCCGGTTATGCGTTCACACAATGAAAAATATACTAAGCGATGACTTCTTAGATGATTTCCATGAGAAAGCACATGAACCGATCAAGGCAGTGCCAACCCACCTTCCGACTCTCAATCGAGTCTGTAGGGGATCGGGGGGTGGCATAGGGTTTGGTCCGATATTTGTCACAATCTCTGGAGCTACAGGAAATGGAAAGTCAGCACTCGCATTAAATTTCGCGTCTGCCGCTCTTAGGCACGGCCTGGAAGGTGGCGTGTGCATGATTAACCTAGAAATGAGTGACATCCAAACTGCTACCAGGATGTATGCTTTGCACACAGGGAGCAGAATCGCAGCACTAGAGCAGGGGAACTTCAATGATAGCGTTTTCGCTAATGCTAGGGACGCTATGGTAGGCTCTGATCCACTCTGGGTGCCGGACGGTCTGCTTACCAGTTGGGAGAGTTGCTTGGCGTACATGGATGATTGCTTGAGAAAGCATAAGACCCGCTACTATATCTTGGATTATTTGCAACTAGTGTCCACTGGTACTGAGTCTGAGATTTACGCTACCACGCAGAAGATCGTTACTTCGTTGCGAGCATGGGGCGTGGAAAATCAAGCGACTATTCTATGCCTGTCTCAATTTAATCGAACAACGTCCAGTAATTATGACCAATCTCCCCGAATGACTGGATTATTTGGGGGTATGATTTTGGAGGCTAGTTCTGATTTAGTGCTTTTACTCGACCACAGTAGGTTTAGGCGCGATCAAAATGATGCCTATACGTGGCTCCTAGTCTCAAAAAATCGCATGGGACCGACAATCGAGATACCACTTGTCTGGAACTACCGCGACCTGAGTTGCACTGAAGGCACTCCGGACATTGAACATCTGTTTCCCACATGACTGCTGATAACCAGAAAGCAATTACGTTGTTAGGGGAACTGTACTTGCTGCCTCTAGATAAATGTATTCCAGAAGATGAAGCAGACCATTACTACAGGCGTATAGCAGACACCATTAAGAAACTGCGCGGTCATTCTGGATTGCCCAAGAACGATCCGTTGAGGTTTAATAACTTTGGTGAGCGATTGAGCAAGCATGAATTAAACGTGCGTTTAGAGTCTATAATTAAGATGTGGCCCACCTGGGAAAAGGAGAAAAAACGTGCCTGGAAGAAAAATTACAAACGCAGCATACAAAAGGCTAAATGACTTTGGTGAAGAAAACATTTTTGAAGCGTATCTAAGTCATCGTAGCGTAGATCATATGTTGGCTGCACTGGAGCCACAGATAGGAAAAATCTCGCACGGTATGTTTTACGGTTGGCTTCATGCAGACAAAGACAATGAGCGTTGGGAACGGTGGCAAGTAACCAAAAAGATCTACGGTTCTTCGCGAGCTGAAGAAGGGCTAAGTATTGTGGATGATGCTGATGATGGCACTGTCACATCAGCGCGGTTACGCAGTGAATATAGACGTTGGATGGCAGAACGCTTCAATCGTGATGAATACGGCAAGCCAGAATCAAGCACCACAGTCAATGTGGTTAGCATCGGGCAAGACTTTCTAGAAGCCCTAAAAAAAGTCGAAGAAGATTCTAAAAAAGAAATCGCTGAAGCAGACTTTGAAATTCTGAGTGATTCTTCAGAGTAATATGGGACTTGTGGCGGTGCCTATTACTTTCGCTGAAGCAAAGGCATTTATTTTTGAACATCACCGTCATCATATGCCACCAGTGGGACATAAGTTTTCTATTGGTGTTGCTAATAATGATGGAGAAATATGTGGCGTAGCGTGTACATCACGGCCTGTATCTAGAAACTTAGACGATGGATGGACATTAGAAGTTAGTAGGGTTGCCACTGATGGAACCCGAAACGCTTGTTCGTTTCTTTATGGTGCTTGCAGAAGGGCTGGGCTTGGAATGGGTTACAGACGATTTGTCACATACACGTTGCCAGAGGAAGGTGGAGCATCCTTACGTGGTGCAGGGTGGCTGCTTACATCTGAAGCAGCTGGTGGCGGGTCATGGCATACGCCTGATTCTGGACGCCCAAGGGTAGATAAGCACCCTACACAAATGAAATTAAGATGGGAAACACAATAACATGAGGATAGATACTACATCGGGAGATTTCGATTATACCTATTTATCTTTAGGTGCCGGGGTTCAGTCCAGTGCATTATTAGTATTGGGCTGCATGGAAGAAGTAGAGAAACCGGATGTTGCTGTCTTTGCTGATACAGGCGATGAACCAGCCTGGGTGCTATCCTATTTGAAGGTGTTAAAAGAGTATGCTCAAGACTATGGGATAGCAGTTGAAGTAGCGCAAAAAGGAGTGTTAAGTGAGTGGGTACTAGATCAGCCGCACTTCGTGAATATCCCACTGCACACATTAGATAAGAAAGGCAACTCCGGTATTCTGCGGCGACAATGCACCAGAGAGTTTAAGATTACACCAATCAATCAGAAGGTGCGCGAACTGCTAGGGTACAAATCGGGTCAGCACATGAGGCACAAGGTCCGTGCCATGCTAGGCATCACGATAGATGAATCCCAAAGAATGAAGCCTTCCTTACAGAAATGGGTAACCAACACATATCCACTTATAGATCTGGGACTACATCGAAATGACTGTTTCAAGATAATAGAAGATGCAGGGCTACCAGAACCGCAAAAATCCGCTTGCGTATATTGTCCTTATCATTCGGATAGTTACTGGGCGTGGATGAAAGAAAACCATCCACAGGAGTTTAAGCGAGCTGCTGACTTCGATGCAGCAATCCGTAACCGCACAATGAAAGGTGATGAACAACCCGCATTTGTACATCGTTCTTGTGTGCCATTAACTGAAGCAACATTCAAATCCACCGACCCAACACAAGTAGATATGTGGGGTGAATGTGAAGGGATGTGCGGCGTTTAGACTGCTCTGTGATATCGTTGTTCGCCACGCTCTATCACGATCTCTGCTAAGTGATACCATTCCGTAGATCCACGTTCAAACCCACGTGCTGTTAGGTATTCTTCTAATACTTCATCAGCAGTTTTGCCCACAAAGAAACAGTGTCCATTAGGCATCTCTTTGTAATACCCAGGAAATTTCTTAACTAGATTGGCACTTCTAATAGTTCCACGCCTAGTATGCTGATTGCGTGTCTTGCTGACGATGTAGGATTCGACAGCCAAGTCTAGCGCAACATCAAGGTCACTCTTGGGCATCCTGCTTCTCAGGCAGTATACGATAGCCCCACACCTTGCGAAGATTTCCGGTTAGACTCTCGCGCATAATTCGTACTGGCACCAAGCGACCTGTCTTGGATATACGCTTCAGCCGTTTCCGTACAGCAGCTTCACCTACGCCAAGTAAGTCAGCCAACTCCCCTGTAGTAAACGCATCATCAGGTGCTTCGACATTCTCAATTGCCGCTTGAAGTTCTGCTATTAAATCAGCCTCAGTCATCTTCATAGTGTTAACACGCTTGATCTTTCGGCGTTAAACAATATGGGCATCACTTCGATTCTCCCTTCATCACAGATCAGAAGGACGATTCCAATGTCAGCTAAAGATTCTGCTGCAATCCTATGGACGTATTCGGTGGCAAACTGCCATGCTGGCATGGATACAACCCTGGTAACACCACGGTGATCGTAACCACTGTCCATGTATCTGTGGTTATGACTTCGCACTGCGATGTCTGGAGGACGCCTTTCGTTAAATTCTTTTAATGGATCTTCTGACACAAGCATGGCTTGATACGCTTCCAGCATACGTTCTGCCCAGATATCGAATCCGTACAGATTGGCGTAGCCGCGAACAGTGTGCGCTCGTTGTCCCATTCTACCGTGATGAGCGACATCCAGCCTGACACCTTCCACATCTATTCTGCGCCTATAGCTAGACATGGTGCCTGTGTCTGGGTCTTTGATGATGGGCCACAGTTGACCCTTCAGTGCCCTGGCAATTCCTTCTTCGGCATCACCTGATCGGCCTACATGGGACGGTGTACCACGAATGACATGGACTTCTTTGGGCTTCAACGCGAGCGGTACTCTCAATGATTCCAACGCACAATACACATGGAGGCCCGTTAGTGGACTAGCGATCTGCGCTGTTCGGTGATGGTCACCATCAATAGCATCACCATTGATAACCAAAGTAAACTTCTTTTTACCAATAACCTTCTTGGCTGTTTTCCAGGCAGACTCCCAACAGTGCCATAACCAATTCTGTGCGTCCGATGGTTCATATAACCCGCCATCGTCCAGCTCCAGACCTTCTGGGGGGCAGAGTCCTACAGTAGATCCGCAGTGCAGATCACCACACACTGCGATGATATGGGGCATTATTTAGTGCCCCAAAGAACATATCCCCCTGCCAACCCTACAACTGCCAGCCACCAATCGGCCTTCAGCCTAAGTCCCAAGCTGGGGCGCATAGACCCTCGCAGCGCAGCGATCTCTGCCGCCTGAATGAAGTCCTTAAACTCATGCTCGCCTATGACCTCACGCAGACTCAAAATCAGTTCACTGGCTTGGTCCGCTCTCAACGCTTCAGCCAACTTCGTTTCGCGTTCTACTTCTATAATAGAATAAAGCGACTGAATCTGATTTTCATAACCAAAAACGATACTATCCAACTCTACAGCCTGTACTGAGTCCAAAGATGCCCTCAGACGCTCAGAAATCGCCTCAGAACGTTCTCGCTCTTCTTCGCGGCTACGAGTAAGCCTGGCGACCTCACGTTCGTTTAAGAGCCTTTGTGCAGAAACAACTGAATCTGCGAGTTCTAGAGCAAGAGTAAGTGAATCGGATCTATGAACCACAGAATCCAACACAACTTCCTGTAGTTCGATTCTAGTGGCTGCATCATCAGCAACTCCCCGGTAGTATGCAGCTTGCATACTTTGTTGTGCGATTACACCCACTAGCCCAACAACCGTGATAAACCCTACGGTCCAGATCCAATGCGGTATTGTTACCATCGTGCCGGGGCATTCCTACCGATCATGCCACGTATATCGATGTGCGTGAAAGTATTGTAGTTGCCGATCCCGAACTGATCGCTCAACGGATGTGCTTCCAGCATTGCAGCCACCTGATAAGGTTCGTAACCGACTTTAACGATATCTGCTGCTCCACAGGTGAGGTGCATGGAACGCGCTACGCCACCGATTGCATAATTATAATCTGGATCTCGATACCAAGAATTGACGAGTATGGGAGCTGATATCTCATAGTCTCTCAGCCACTGTAAAACGTCTATCAGCTTAACAACATTTCCAATAAGGTCTAAAGTAGGAGCAGCCAGTTCAATGCCCTTGGCCGTGCGTCCTACATCACAGATTTCCAGTGGTGAGAAGTTCTGGATACCTAGCGCAGATAGCTCCGCTCCGCAGATATCCTTCCAATCACTTCTCGTCATGCTCTTGGAATCTTGAGTCGTTGTCCAAGAGATCGGGTCTGCGTGGATCTTTCGTAAGGGAAGCACCGATACCCTGTGCTACTGCACCGATCTGTGGTAACAGATACTGTGCAATCCTGGGACCAGCAGCCCACGCGAGTAAGCCTGTAAATATTGTACCAAGTAGTGCGTAGATAGCATTGCTTACATCACCCCACAGTACGATATCGAAAAGGATTAATGCACCAGTGAACAACAGCGAGCTTACAAGGAGTGCCCGTGCTGCCGACAACTTACCTTTTTCATCACTCAGAAGCTGAGTCAGCATCAACGGCGTATTGGGCTAGTCAAAAACCCGGATTGTGGTCTTCTCGGAGAGCCAGGTGCAAGACGAAAACGATAATCGGGGTCCATAGTAGAAGCGCGTACTGGTGGCATTGTTTGGGAAGCAAGTCCTGACGGTGGTGTCCTTGGCGAACTCGGACTTGGGGCCATTGTTCTAGGGAATATCTGACTGAGTTGTGGAGTAATCTGCTGTCCAAACTTGTGTCGCCTGATATTCATTAAGTCATCCCAGCGTTGCTGTTGTGCTAGGTTGACACCGCCTTGTCGGATGGGTTGCTGTAGTCGCATCGCGGCTGTTATCTGACCAGCTTTACTGGGATCTAAGACCGCTCTACCAGCTTCTGCTCCAGTACGAAGAGCGGCCTGCGTTTGCGATTGTCCGATTATCGGTATCGCAGAATAAGTACCCATCTTGACAGCTTCTGTTGCTGCTCGTCCCGTTTCTGGCCCCACAGCAGGAAGTTTGACATTCGCAATCATATGAAGTGCATCCCGCCGGACAGCATCTTCTGCCAATCCTTCCATCAATTTGTTTACTTCACTCTCTGGGAACAGCACTTCCAGATATCTCCGAGCCTGTGAAAGAACTCTTTCAGGACGTAGTTGGCTATCTGGTCCGGTCTTGGAGTTGTCTATCGTTCCTCTCAAGAATGCTTCACTATATGATTCGGCTGCGTCATCTCCACTCATCTGCGCTAATTGAGTCAGCCTTCGCCTCATTTCATCAGGCGAGATATTCATTGTAATATCTTCGATACCTTCCTCAAACGCTCTTATTACATTGCTATCGTGACGATAGGTTCTGATTGTTTCCAAATAGCCAGCATCCTCTGCTACGTCATCCAACATCCTAGTTGCCCTACGTCCCACATCAGCCAACTCGCGTGACGCAGCTTGATGTGCGGACGCATTTACTCCGGTCAATGAAGCGGTGTTGGCTTTACGGCCTTGGTCACGGGCAGCACCATTGATGGCGCGTATTACCAAGTCCCATTGTCCAGCATTACGCAATGCTCCTATCTGACCACTCGCAACTATTTCTGCAAATGGCGTGACACTGAACACTCCATCCGCATCGTAAGTACCAAGAATGTTTTCGGGGGGCCTCCTTCCTTGTGATTCAGCTAATTCACGCCTTACAGCATTTTCACTGCGTACAAGGGCTTCCCAGGTATCATCAAGACTATTTGAAACGTTTCCCCTTCTACCCAACACTTCATTTTGTAGAATAAGGCGCATATCTCCGATAAAGTCTGCGGTCACATTAGCTTGGCTGAGTTTCTCGTAGCTAGGACCAGCCGTAGCCGCTCTCTGAGCTTGCAGATCACTCAGTACATCGGACGCTGATCGGTTTGCCTGACCTCCGCGACCTGTCATACGCTGTGCCCATGTATCTACTGTATTCCAGACGCGATCCGTGAGCTTGCGTGAATCGTCTACGGCTCTTTTTACCAGGGCACTCGTCTGTGGAGAAGCGGAACGTGCTGCGGATGCCGCTTCGGATGTGAGTGCGGGTGTGAGCAACGCCAACATATCTTCGGAATTGATGTTATTGCCAAATTGATCGAGGGTCTGCAACCATAACTGTTCGTCACTCATTTCATCAGCCATTGTGAACAAATGGCGATTTTCAGGACCAACCCTGAATGAATTACCAAATTCGTCAAACCCCAGAGTAGGATCTTCACGAATTCTATTTATTGTTTGTTTCCAATCATTTGGGCGCGTCCTTCGCAATTGTTCTGTGATTCGACGATTGGATTCACGTTCGATTGGATGAGCCACCGTTGTTTGAACGTCACTATCTAATAAGCCACGCCTAGTCGAAGCTGCCACACGCGCTGGAGTTCTCGCCACCGTTTGTCCGGTAGCAACAGGTAGCAATGATGACATAGGCGATACTACACGTTCCGCTGCGTCCACCGCCGCCCTAGAAGATGGTGAGCCTGTTACGAAATCTCGATCTATGGCTCGTTGCAAAGAACCTGGGGGACCACCTGTCATTGGAAGTCTGCCAGATACGAGTGCTTTGCTTTTTTCTAAGAGTTTACCGCCAAGTCCGAGTGTCGGAGGAATGAGAGGTCCAAGCACCAATCCTCCTCCAGCACCGTAAGTCGCTCCTCTAACCTTCTCACCGGGCGGTGCATCACCAGCACCGTACACACCACCAGCCCCGGAAGCTAGAATACCGCCTTTAATCATTTGCTGTGCCATAGGACGAGTAGCGATTCCTGTCGCGCTTTGCATGGCTTGTGTACCACCACGGATAGCTTGTAACGCACGGTTTCCTGTAGCGGCTGCTCGCGTACCGACAATTCCCGTTGTCGCAAGTGTAGCGGGGATAGCACCGACACCTGAAAGAATCGCTGCCGTAGATCCTACAGCACCAAGTGTTTCACCGAAAAAGTTATAGAACGGATGATCTTTTTTATATGCTCGTCTGTTGGCTTCCCATCGTTCGGCAGCTTCGGGGTTCATCTTCCTAAGTGCATCATCGGCCCAGCCATAAGTGGCACCATGAGCTATGGACTGTCCAAATCCTTTTACATCTTGGCCCAATGACAATCCAGGAGGAGGAGGAGGAGGCTCGTCCCTTGAGTGTGGACCCGGAATCACAGCGGGATCAGGAAATTCTTCTGTACCTCCGCTCACCACAACACCCGATAATGGCCCATCTTTGATACGAAATCTGCTACCATCTTCCGATAACAGTTCTACCTGATGCGGCCTACCATTTGAGTCTAATACAGTATAGACAGGTGTTGAGTAACGAGTATCGAGTTGGGGTGAAGTGAATGTTTCTGGTTTACGTTGTGGCTGCCCTGGGGGACCGCCCGGTCTATGGCGGCTTTGACCAAGTCCACTGATCGGGTTGCCTGTCCCCTGCCCATAACCCGGAGGCGAACTACTGAACGGAGAATCAATTAATATCGGCATTAGCTCCCGTTCTCATCCTCATTAAAAAAGTCGTACCTAAACATACCGCGCTGTTTACCACCTATATACGATCTGCCACCACTCATTAAATAGTCCAACCATCTTTTCTCTTCGTCACTTATATTGGGATCGTTCTTACGGTTTTGCAGTTCCGTCCACATCAGAGTAGGGAGATCATCACTCATAATTTGGACGCCATAATCACGCATAACTTTTTCTGGATTATCAAGTCCTAATTCAAACAATTTGCGATTATACTCTTCCATCGAACTCAATTCATTTCGTAACCTTCGCGTCATAATTTCAATCAGATAATCCCTGGACTGCTCCCAATCACCTTCCATAGCGATCATCTTGTCCATTTCCCTATCGGTAGTGCTACCCTTCAGGAATTGCAGATTAGGTAGACCAATTTCACCCCACGCCATTTCCAGTTTAGCTGCTGCTGCGGCACTATCACCGTCACCTAGCAATAATCTCGCGTCTCTACGAGCCGCTTTGAGGTCTGCCAACTGTGTTTCATCTGGCGCAAAGTTATGTAATACCCCTATCCCATCTTTATAGGCACCGATAACACGCGGATGATGCAATCCACCATAAATCTCACCCTGTGCCTGAATTGCTTCCACCTGACCTTCAAAGAATGGGTCTTCTTCTTCTTCACCCGGTAAGTATGATTTGAGTAATCTGCCACGGTTGTCGCGTAATTCCGCACTACCGTCAGGTAGGTCAAGCAATCTTACACTCACAGGCATCGTAGCGAGTGTTTCAGCCATACCCTGATTCTTGGATATCGCAGTTATATGATCCTGGGCACTTTGTGGAAGTGTCGCAAAGTCTCTTCCATACCATTGAGCTGCCAATCCGTAAGCAGCAGCCCCTTCGTTCTCCCATTCAGCTTCTTGATCCATGATAAATTTCGCTTGAGCATCACCCGGTAGGGCATCCCACAACGCCCTATCGCCTGGGTCTACTTTCTCACTATTGGTTTCCCACCAGTTCGCAGCAGATGTCGCAAAATCTTGCCTTTGTACTTCATTTCGCGCCCACTCAAGCCCTTCTATGCCCATTGCCCGTGCTTGAGCCTGTTTATCTGGAGGCAACCCGGATATTACGGCTGTCAACGCCTGATCGACTCTTGTACGTTGTCTGGTATCTAGTCCTCTGTCTTCTTCAATACGCTCCTGTATTCGTACCTTACGGGCTTCCTCGCGAGCCTCCTGCTCTTGTTCAGCACGATATCGCTCGTTTTCCGTATAAGTTTTAGAAAATGGATCACCGAAAGCACCTAACGCCTCCCAGAATGATGCACCGGGGCGTGACGCCGCTGCGGACATCGCACCACCGCCTGCCGCAGTAGCCGCACCGATTCTCTTCAACAGACCGGGTGACTCCTTCTGTTCAGGTACTCGGATTTTGCTTTCCAGTTCTGGTGAACCCACTAGTCCCTGTGGCGGGGTACTCTTGGGGATGAATTGATCTTGATAATCGGCTGTAGCATAAGGATCAGGACTTGTATTTCGCCTCATACGCTGAAGCGGGTCCGACACACGCATCAGTGCTTGCTGACCTGATTGCGTCCATGCTGGCTCTGGTTGCTGCTGTCCACGTGGCGTGGGAGTCATAAGACTAGGGCGCGAGCCGAATCTCTGCCGACGTAATCTGTCCCAGTAATCTTTTGTATAGTCCGTAAAAGCCATTATGCTCTCCTGCTCCATGTGCCCCTGCGGAACGAAGGGAAGCCCAAGTTTTCAGATTGTAGATTGACCCAAGGATCTAGCTCTGGACGCTTAAAGACATTGCTTACATACTGCCCAGCTCCAGTTAGTGCAGCACCCGCAATATTACCTACATTACTTGGACTGTCATCCACACCGACCAATGCACTGACATCATGCGTCTTTATTGGAGTAGCCGCGATATCATCCCTCGCTTGCTGTCGGATCATAGTGTCAAGATCTGGCACATTAGTATTAAGTTGGTCGCGCCACGCCAACTGGGCCTGTGGACCTAATCCCATAGGACCGCCTGTCAATAATCCTTCGATGTGCCAAGGTTGATGAGCCATTAGACCGCCTCAAACTGGACGCCAATAGCGTCATAGTTCACGCGATAGAAACCGTCCTCTATCTCTACAGCATCTGGACGCTCGACCATGACCTCTTGAGCCATAACACCCCTGTATCGGTTGTCTCTGCCTAGATAGTTGAACTCATAGGTTTTGAAGCCGTTCTCCATACCGACGTATTCTATGTTGTCCTTGATCCGGGCATCACTACCGAACGCAGTTGCCGCAGCACCACCAGCAGACAATAGGCCACCAGCCAC
>Ga0080013_1003063_pt1 | contig 18281 bp, 20 predicted proteins | sample ETNvirenome_6_85_FD_69236 | JGI IMG/M metagenome (GOLD analysis project Ga0080013, IMG submission 69236) | Marine viral communities from the Pacific Ocean - ETNP_6_85 (SPADES assembly) (version 2) | ecosystem: Environmental > Aquatic > Marine > Oceanic | place: Pacific Ocean | collected 2013-06-19 | reverse complement strand
GCCCCCTGTGCTTCCGCTGCCCTTTCCGCATGATGCAACAATCGTAGGCCCGCCCCTGTTGACCTATACTTCTCTGCAACAAAGTAGCTCTCAGTCGCTCCCACCGGGACACCGTAGTGGGGGAGGACACTAACAAGCATACTGAGGAACCCTATTAATAAATCTTCTTCGTATGCAGCCATAATAGTCAGCAAGCCCGCCTGCTCCATCTGAAGGTATATAGACTCCTGCCCCTGGGGGTCCGGTAATATATGTGTCGAGCTGCGCTTATATTCTTCTGCCAACACCCCAAAGTGGGGGTCTGAATGAAGCGTTTTGTAATCCACTTGGCGGATCTCCATTAATTGCCCCCCACGATCACGTCGGGAACGACGCCGAGCAGCGTCAGCGGCAGCGGGTCTCGCTGTTGAATTACGATCTGACCATTCTTGTTCCAGCTCGGAGATACAGTGACGTGCTTATCTCCCGTGATCATGGACAGCTCTTGCCCATACAACGCCGGCAAGCCAAACTTCGCCTCACGCATGTGATCGGTATCCGGCCCATGCCACAAACCCATGGTGTCCAATAAACGGAGCGTCAAACGAGTAATCTTTTTCTCTCTGCCCTGGAGGCTGTCCAGAGGATTGTTGTTGTCTATTTTAAGCGTCTTGATCTCAGAGGTGTACGACAGCCCTATGGCAACCCGACTACTGGCGTTGGGGAGAGTGACGGCACCATTCGTTACGGTAAGCTCTCCTGTGGCGTAACCGTTAGCAGTGCCGACGACAGTCTCTCCCTCAAGGTGCCAAAGGCCGCTGACAGTCGTCGTGGCGAGACGAACCTCGCCACCATGGTCGTAAGCGGCAAACCCCGAGCCGTCGACGTCAGACCCGTTGAGCTGAAGCTCTAGAGTATGTGTTGTTTTGTTTGATACGGTATATCCAATGCCATCAACCTCTGTAGACCGAGAGAACCCCCTATCAGCGGAGCTGTCTACCTTGTAGACGAGGTCTATATCTATGGTGTCTCCATCGCTAAGACCGTGCGAGGGCGCGGTTATCACAACCGGATCTGCCACTGTGTAGCCCGTGATGGTAATGGGGTTGTCGCGTTTCAATCCGCTGTCCACATAAAACGCATCCTGAATGCTGGTGATGTCGTGCGTGTGCAGGCGCTCAATGTATTGACGAGTGCGCGTGCCAATTTTCCGCTCAACAATGACATACATGAAATCATCATCGACTTCCTTCACCGACGCCACGGATTTGAAATTGCCCTGCGTAATGTGGCGGCTCCAGGCGAACACCTCTTGCTCCCTGACATATGTCATCGCGCAGATGATGCCGTCGTTGCGGACGGCCCATATGATTGAATGGGGCGCTTGCGCATAATCCCAGTCAGTAAAACTGTAATTATCAAACATATGCCGAGCTAGAATAGATATGTCGTTGCCGGAATAGGAGTCCAGCTCGAACTTGTAGGATAGATCCCGCACGGTCCAGCCCGGCTGCATGAACAGCACGACGTCGCCGGCAGTGATGGGCGGCAGGGTGGTCGATCCATAGTACGTTTGGGGTTTGATCTGAATACCGGACGGCGTGATGACGCCGTCGACACCGGACACCAGCCATTCTCCTCCCGATGTTAGAAGAATCAGGTCGCCAAGCTGAACAAGGTGCCGGATCTCATTGACCTTCAAACTCGCAATGGTCACTGTTATGGCATCGTCGTCCTTGGCCGGGTTGGATACGCTCAGGTTGTTATGGTTGGCTGTCTGCGTCATCCACAGACGTTGTAAGTATGTCGTACTACTAGCAAAGAGACGACGCTGTTGGAAATAGCCAACGGATGACGGGTATAAGTCAGCGCCGCTGAATGGGTCGCGTGAAGTCGGAGGCGTATCTGTCGGATCAGGTGTTATATTATCATCATTAAACGCCGTGCCTTCAGCGATACCAATGAACCCGAAGATCCCATTAATCTTCTTATAGACGTTGTATACACTGGCGTCGGCAGCGAGCGTCCACGATATGTCATTGTCTGGCGTAGCAGCACTGCTCGTCGTCTGGGCTGTATCCGCGAAGCTCTCCTCGAATGTCTCGTCGTTCACTGCAGTGACGGCGTAATCGACTGTGACCGCCCCGCCTCCCGCCGCCACCGCTGCGTTAGTGGGAGCTGCTTGATCGGGTGCAAACGTCACATCTGCAATTGTCCAGGCGGCGTGTCCAGTACGGGTAACTTCCCTAACCGGGTATGTCTTATGAGTAATGGTCATTACATCTGCCGACTGCACAAACTTCAGATCAAACAGATCAGCCGTGGCATACGTCGTAGTTAACTGAAACACGTCCTCGGCTGTCCCGGCGCTACTGTATGCGGTGTACGCGGTGGTGTTGATGTTATTGCCATCAAAATCATTCAGTTCAAAAGTGTTTGTGGTCTTATTAGCAACACGCATGGTGCGGCCATTTAACTGCGTCATACCTACGACACCTGTAATGTAGACATCGTCGTCATTACTAAACCCGTGGGCCGTAGCGGTCACGACGCCGGGGTTTGCGGCGGTAACCGCTGATATGGCCTTGGCTGTTCCGCTCAGTACCTGCGCACCGTCCTTTACGACACGCATATACAGATTGCCAAACTCCAGAATGTAGGTTTGCTCGGTGTTAAACTCGAATGGTATTAAGCGAGTGGCAAGAGTACCGCTAACACACTCTGCGACGAACTCAAGGCCGGGTCGATTGGATATGCCGCCCTGCACTTGAACGAAAGCATTCTCACACGTCGCAACGCTGACCTTATATTTACCGATGTCCGTTCTGGCTGCTACTTCCGGTGACACCTCACCGCCAGACAGGCTGGACTGAATTACCTTTACCATTTACGCTCTCGCCGTTATCCAGTCAGCATCAGGCGGCTCATCCGTTGATCCCTCATTACTATCACTAACCCGAGCGCTCGCGACCATGTTACGAGCCAGAGCGGACATATCGCCCATGATAGAGCGGTCCCCCGTCAAGGGCATAGCAAGGCGCGACGCCAACTCATAGGAGAAGGCCATAGTGAACTCTGGGTCGAATTGTGCCGGATCGGTAATGCGCGCCGTGTAGAAAAACTGTGCATCCTCTGCATCGGTTAAGATAACCTTAACGTCTGAGCTATTCCGCGCAACCTCGAAATCTATCTTGGTTCCTGCAGCCAGGGGATCGACAACACCATTCACTTTAACCGCGTCGGTCATGTAGGTGTACATGAAGTCGAAGTTATTAGGCACGGTGCCCGTCAAGGCGGATGGCGTCGCGAACTTCTTAGCAAAGCCCCACTCATGCTGCCGCAGCATCCAGTCGCGCGTGTCGCTGAAGATCAGATTAACCTGCTCCGCCTCGACACTCTCCTCTGTCAGATCGGAGATGTCATACCTATCCCCGATGTGCTGAAGAGCCAGCTTTCCAATTTGTGTCTCAGACGCCATGAGATGCTCCTACCGTTTACGCTTCTTGGGAATATTATCACCCTTAGCTTTACCCTCCTTGGGCCTCACGCGGCGAGGTTTAGGTTTATCCACCTCTTCCTCTTCCCCGTCGTCATTCAATTCTTCAGCGATGGCGTATTCTTTGGCTGCCTGCTCGGCGGCCTTGCCTTGCTTCTCATTCTTTTTGCGGTCTTGGCTCACGCCTTCGATCACAACTGCTGTACGCGGCAGCAGCTCGTTATCATTCAAGATATAAACGGTGTCCTCGTCTCCAGCGCCACCAAGAAGGCCGAGCTTCGAGTGATAAAACGGGTTCTTAAATTGTACGTCCATTGTAGGCATTTATCTTCTCCTCCAAGAAATGGTGGGGGAGACGCGAACGCCTCCCCCGGTTTCAATTAAACACCAGCACTGAATGGATCTGCTTCAGATCCAGTCGCGCACAGGAAACCTTCGAGCATGAAGATGCCGGAGGCTACGTCTGTAAAGCGAACCCACGAACCAAGCAGACCGCCGGTCGTCGAACCGGACATGGTGATGGTGTCGTCGCCGCTATTGGCGAGGATGGTCACACCGCCGATGTCAGTAGACAAACCGACGCCACCGATAAATGATGTATCCGCAGACGGGGCCACGATTGTGGCGCTGCCTGACCCTACTGTGGTGCCGTAGAAAATCGTGTAGACATTGCCAGTTGCGGTGGCCTCGGGCAATGTGATGGCAAAACCAGTGGCATGGTTAGCCGTGACGATACGACCGGCGTGGGCAGCTTCGGTTAAGGTAAGAGCCTCCGTCGTATTGACCACAGCACCAGAACCAGAGCGAACGATGCCGCCGTGGAACTTGGTGAACTTCTGGGTCAGTGTCATCAGACTATTGCCAACACGATCCTTGAACGTCTTCACGTCGAGGTTAGACGTCTCGGTGATGGTTGCCGTGCAAGTACCGGACGTATCAGTAGTCACGATCAATCGCAGGTTCTCGTTGTGCGACTTGGTGATGTACTCATAAGCGACGGTCGCGTTAGCAGTCGTCGAGACAGTGTCGAGGGTCAACCACGAACCGGAGCTGGGTGAACCCTGTTCCCGCTGCAACTTGATGACCATGTTGTAGGTGCCGGACAGGGCAACTGCTACTGTCTCACCTTTGTCTTGGACGTTCAGTGTGGCGGTATCGCCTACTGATGTAAATGAAGCCATGTGACTTCTCCTTTCATAAGTGGGAGGCACTGGGGAGACATCGCTGTCTCCCCAGCCCGCAAGCCTTACTGCTTAGTTAATGGCGTCAGGATATGTTTTACCCGCAGCCATGTGCGGATCGAACGTCAGGAACGCATTGATGGTTCCTGCCGTAGTCGTAGTGGTAGTGGTCGTGGCGAGAATGCCAAGATACCGCTCGTAGTTTCCACCAGTACCGGCGGGCAACGGTGCCATGTAGATCAAGGCACCGGCCTTCAGCTCTGCATCGTTGGCGTCAGTACCGTCGGTAACAAACGCCTCGGTGAGCACATGCTCAGTCGCCGTGCCGTCAGTGGAGATGGCCGCCGTTGAATCGGAGGCCAACGTGAACTGCAAAGTACCAGCCGAGCCTCCAGTGATGATCTCAGTGCCGCCAGTACGAATGACAAGGTAGACCGGTTGCCCGTTACCAATGTCTTCGCCAGCCGCACCCAGATCGATGACGTCTCCGACAAGTGCCGTACCGGCCCCAGCCGCCACAGACTCATTGTCACAGAACTCGCCGCGTTCATCTAGGATACCCATTTGTATGTCTCCTTATGGATGGGTGTTATAGGGGTACGGCCTTAGCTGACCGTGGCTTCATCAGGACGCAGTGCGTCGCAGCGGCGGATCGGAATACCGCCCCAGCTTGTCTGCATCGTCCCGCCGACCAAATCGACCGACAGCGTCGAAGAGGACACCGCGTTGGCCGTCTGACGCCGGAGCATAGATAAGATCGATTTATCCATGTACCAAGAGCACCGACCTGCCGCCGTACTAGGCAGCTCAGTCCACGCTTGATGCATCAGGTCGTTGAGGTCAGCACCAGTCGCGGCAGTGACCAACAAGGCAGAACGGTCGATGTTTGCGATACGCACCGCATAACGCCAGTCGCGGACAGTGAGTCCAACGTCCCAACGATAGTGAGTACGGAAAGCCTGCATCCGGCCATTCGAGCCGTCAGCGTCTTCGATGGTGACCTCACCAAGATCACGCTGCTGGATACCCGCCTTGGAACCCTTGGGAATAATCCCGTGGACCGTTTGAGGTGACCAGCAGATGAGCCAGATGGAGGCATTATCCGAGCCGCTGCCCGCACCATCTATGATGTTATCGCCGTTGGCCGCAGAGGTAGAGTTGTACCGAGGTGCCAGCCCGGTGAACTCTTCCGGCGCCGTGCTTTCATCTCCGTAGAAGAGAGTGGAAGCAAACTCTTGGTTCATACCTTCAATATGAGGACGATCCTCTTGAAGCCGGAAGGCTGCAGGGTCACCGGCCATGCCCACAAGGGCAGCGTCGACTTCCGCGTAGTCTTCCATCATTCCGCAATTGTCCGTGACCTGCACGCTGCGAGACTTGGTAGGCTGTACGCCACCATACATCTTGCGCCACGTCGGGGTCGGAAGACCAGAGCGGATCGATGAACGGTGACCTGTGGTCAGGTTACCTTCCATCCACGACATATCCGTAAGGATCTCGTTAGTCGCGTTTAGAATTTCGACCACGTCGGCAATAGAACCGTCCGGGTCGGTGACCTTAGCCAAGTCGGCCAAGGTCGGGTTAGTGACAGAGAGAGTAGCCATTTTTTAACTCCTTCAGGCTGCTGCTTCGTCTTTGAACATACTGGGATACATACGACGGAGAGCGGCATCGTTCTCAGCCTTACTACCGTCCCCGGAGATAAGGTTGCCGTCTTCCTTCGCTGTTAACCCAGCGCGATGGAGCAAGCGTATAACTTCTGGATGACTACCCAGACCTAGACCCGTGGGGTTTTTCTCTGAAGGCATAGCGAACAGTTCCTTCAGCCCCGCTGATCCGTATGTGTCCATGCCTAACTTAGCGGTGGTGAGTACGTCCTTTAGGTTATCCCCACCCAACTCTTTATCCGCCTTCGTTGCTTTCGTCCATCCGTCTACACGCTGCTGATAATCGGTAGCCATCTTCGTCATGGCTTCCCGACCTCGTTCGATCTCCCCGGCAACGAGTTCTTGATATTGATCCTGTGTAAGATCAACAGCCTTCGCTCGCGCCTTGAAATGATCGAACTGCGCGACGACGTCGTCTGTCATTTCAATATCGACGCCGTCTGGAGGGGTAAACGTATAGTCGACGTCACCCCCGGCTCCATCGTCCCCGTCATCCGACAGCAGGACTTTGGTATCCTTGCCGACGCTATCATCTGCGTCAGCCGTTTGATCCTCGGACTTATCCTCGGATGCTGTTTCTTCAACCGGCTTCTCCGCTACAGTCTCTTCAGATGTAGCTTCTTCGGTTAGCTCTTCAACTGTTTCTGTGTCGTCACTCATCGAAGTGATTCTCCTCTAACATTTTCATGTACTGCTTAGGTGACCGCTCCCTAAGCACTGCTTCAATCGTAGAGCCCACACTACGGGCGCCCTCGTTAAACGCCGTGCTCTCACTGTCACCAAGGACGTGGCTCACGCCATCTTTGTGGCACCTAACCCAGATCAATTCATACAACCATCTGCGGCCGCGCGGCTGGGCCAAAAGGAAGTCGACGTCTTTGTCACGGTCCAGTTGTGCGTCTTCAGCAGCCTTGACGTGCTGTGGGTTGCTCGAATCATATACTTCAGACAATGCGGTGCGTGTCAAAGCGATGCCCCACTACCCAATAGAGCCGTCAGGGCGTTTGGGTTCTGTGTATCAGTTTCAGACAACACCTTCGCTGCACCCGCTGCTTCAGGAACGCGATTGGCTGCCATCTCCGCCTGGGCTGCCTCGGCGTCGGCGGCGCGCTTGCTTTCTACCGCATCACTATCGTTAACAAGGTCGGGTGAGTTACCAAGGATCTCTGCGTACTGCCGCACCGCCTCATCGGGGTTGATGACGTCTGCCGCCTGGGGATAAATTCCGGCTAGGTTACCGACAAAGCCTAGCGTTCTCTCTAGGGCTGATGCCGCAACCGCTTGCTGGGCCTGTGCTAAGAGGCTGATGTACTCTACGCGCAGTTCAACCTCTTGCAGTTCCTTCGGAGGCTCTGGGAGGAGGCCGGCCTCTAAAGAGAAGTTGAACACGTCGTCCAAAAGCGGGTCCAATAATTCTACATTAACGCGCTGTAGCACTGGGCCTAACAGGACTAGCTTCTCAGACTGCTTCTCGACGATTTCTGTAGCGGTGATATTACGACGATCTGAGTTGATCATCATGGCGAAGAGATCGGCATAGAAGCCACGTTGGATACGTTCTTGCACCTGTTCGATATCATGCATCATCTCACCCAACCTGGGCTGCACGACGTAAGCCGGAACAAAGCCTTGCGTCCCACCCTGTGGGTCGACGTATGTAGTCTGCCCCGGAAGAACGCTCGACGGTTTTCCGCGCATCGACGTGGGTGCAGTCATAGGTGGGTTCACCATCTTATCGATGGCCTGAGCCTTTCTCTTCTGTTGCTGCTGCAACTGTTTGATATCTCCGAGCGTATCCATTCCGGGTGATCTTCCGTACACATCACCAGACAGGACATCCCAACGAGGTACATATGCGGGGAAGTTTTTAAAGCCCCCCTCCTGCAGCACCTCGTCGTTCTCTGCGCCCTGCTCCATGTAGCAAGACTTAAACGGCATATCGAGATTGGTGATCGCCTGACGATCAGTCTCCGGCCTACGTCTCGGCTCGATCATATGAATGACCGGCACCAACTCGTCATATGATTTAGCGTTCCACATACGTCGGGTCGCTCGGCTGACCCCCGTCCAATCCTCGGAGCTGCCGTCTTGTTGAACAACAAACTGCTCGACAACTTGACTAACCGTCATGGTGAATGAGCGACCTAGAGTATCAATAACTCCCATGTCGTTCTCGGCAAGGACATACTCTCCGACAGTGAATGGTCGGAACCTAATTACGCTATCTCCACCCATACGCTGGCGATACAGCGGCCCCGTACCGAATGCCCCTAACTCAGAGTATACGGTGAAGATGCTGTTGTAGAAGTTAGACTTCTGAAGGATGCCTCGAATAATGCGCTCGACATCGGCCAACCACGTCTTGACTTGGTGGTTGTCCATCAGCTCCTCATCCTGAACTGCAAAGCGAAACCACGGCCTAGCCGGATTTGTCATGCCAGACATCATACCGGCAGCCAGGGTGCGCACGGCCATCGTTCCGGTATTATCGATGATCTTTCCTGTACGCTTCTTACCGCGATCATCTTGTGTCTGGAATAGGAAACGGCCACGGCGCGGCAACGTATAGTCGCTGATCTCCATCCAATGATTACGCCAGGACGACCTGTCGTTCTCTAACTTGACGTACCTCTTGAGAACGCTGGAGCGCTTACCATGAGGCGGTGTGTTATCACCAAGAGTCCCGGGGCTGATGATGGGCATTATCTATTCCTATAGAAGAGTCTTCTTAGCGGTCGACGCCTCGTCGGTTAAGACGCCAGCCTTGATGGTTCCACCAATGCCGGCCTTCTTAGCCGCCTGCCTCCGGGACTTCTCCCGAGCTGTCTGGACCGCTGGGTCTGCCACGCTTGGAGGCGGAGGCGGCGTAGGTGGCGGAGGCGGCGGCGGCGGCGGCGGCGGAGGTGGCGGCGGCGGGGGTGACGGCGACCGAAACCCAGGAAGAGTAAATAAAGACGTGAATTTGATCATGGTGCTTCCCTAACTAAATTTGCGGACGCCGCTACCAACCCTGGTAGTGTGAATATATTTCTCATAGTAAAGTATCATCCGTATAGTCAGATGACAGGGGGTTAGTAGCTGCCGCCTTCTTCGCCGCGTCTATCCTGCGTTGTCTCTCAGCAGATCCAGTTCTCTCTTCGGCTTCTTTGTTGCGAACGTCCTGTGGTTTACGCGGCGGCGGCTTAGGCGGCGGCGGCGGGGGTGGAACATATGCGGGCATGGGCGGCATGGGCGGCGCGCTGCCTCCGCCAAACCCAGGGGCAGCCACCATGTTAAGCCGACGCTTGTCCTCGGCCGCTCGCTTCAAGCGCTTAGTGACTAGCCTATAGAGCTGATGCGGAAATAGCGCAAAGCCCCGTATGCCCAGCACGTTCTTGACGTGGCCGACGCAATTGTTAAGGACAAGCGGACCTTGGACAGCAGCTCGCTCACCCTCTGGTATAGCGACGACGTCATACCCGTGTGCTTCGTAGTGTGCCTTGATGTCGAAATCTAAAGCGGCCTCTGTTCTCAACTCCGGCAACCCCTGCGCCCAGTCATAGCTAACCCAAGTGTTGTGAGCGGTATCAGCAATGATACACCACACATGGCGGTGCCGCGCATGAAGCAGCCATGCCAATGGGTGATCGTTATCAGATCCAAAAACTAAATAGGAATGCATGGGTTAACCGCCTTATCACAATTGAATTAAACTGTCTACATCATCGGATCGTATTCATGCTGCGTCTGATCCTGATGATGAGGGTTGTACTTGAGCTTCTTAGAAGCAACAGGGAAGGCGAAGGTTACGGCCAGGGCGTCCGCCCTGTTGGGACTGGCCAGCCCGCGATCCTTCATATGCTCCTTACTCTCAAGCAGCTTCTTACCATCCAGCCTTGGAACCAACTCGACGCCGGTTAGATCTGCACGCATTATGTCGTCGTCTTCGAGTGCCCCGCCCTGCTTGATCCACAGACGCATCTGCTCCCACATCTCGGCACGCTTGTTGGCACAGCCTTGATCCAAAGACTTCTCACTGAACCAGACGATCTGCCAATCGATGCGGCCCATCGTGTGACCAATGCTGACGATGCCCGTGCCGAAGCCGCCATCGATGAAGACAGCATCTGCACGATGCTCATCCTCAAACTGAGCGATCAGGTTTGCCATCTGCACATCGTTATCGTTCCGAGCGTAACTACCCAGCAGCTTGGAGTTGTTCCCCTGTCTCAACATGATGACAAAGTCGTCGTCGCCAGTCCACGCTGGGTCTACACCGATAATGGTCGGAGCGAAGTTGTACTCGGACGGGACCAGCTCACGATCCATAGCTAGGTCTACGTCGTCAGTGCTGATGAACTGATGCGTCGACGAAGATGGGAACTGACCAAGCACGCGCACCTTAACGACATCGCTGTCGATGCCGTAGTCTAGGATCATACGAGACAGATAGTCCTTATTTGTGATGGCCACATCACGGCTATCGATGAACCGCTTAATGAAGCGATTGCGAAACTTGCCGGCCATGTTGGCGTGGAAGCGACCACTATTGCGCGTTGGGTTGCCGAAGTCGAACGTCATCGGCTCGCCGTCTGTCAGGCCACCCTCTCGAACCTCGAAGATCTTGTCGGGGATACCACCAGCCTCATCAAATAGATAGTAGGACGTCGATGTGTCTCGATGCTGCCCAGCGAAAGCCTCACTATTCTCCTCTCGACAGGTCTGGCCGCTGCAGCCCCACGTCGCCCGATGATCCTTATGGTACATGTTGAGAGCACCGGCACTGCCCGCGTTAAGCTGGAACCAATGCTGAGTTATCGACAGGTTGTGCCACTTAGATAGCTCACTAAAGGTCTTCGACCTGAGCTGCTCTGCCGTGTTGGCCGTGATGGTGCCCATGCTGTTGGGTCGCGTGTCTCGAATCCAAATGATGATCCAGGCCGACAGACATGACTTACCAATGCCGTGACCGCTGGCGGTGCTGAACTGGATTGGGTCGACGGCGTTGATACCATCGAAGCCGCGCGCCTCGACCTCCTTACCCAACTCAACGAGGAACTCCCGCTGCCAAACGTCTGGCCCGTCGTGCCCTTCGAGCAACGTGTTACCAATCCCCCAAGGATAACTGACGAGGACATGCTTGAGCGGGTCGGCATAACACGACGCCATCAGATCGATGAGGTCGCCCTCGACGTCAACTGATCGGATTATAGTCATGCACCGTCTCGCTGATGCCAATAGCGGGACGGCCGGGGCACTCCGCGCGGTCAGTGTACGTCGTGGCTTTCTCACCACAGATTCGGCAGACCCTCATCGAGCCGCTGCCAGGAGGTGGATCTCCCCACTTATGGTTCGACGCAATATGGGCACCATCAGGAGCAACGCCGCTACTTTGTTCAGTTTTCATTTTGTTTATCCTCCGCCACGCGAGCGCGGCCCTGTTGCAACCTCACGACCAAGTCGTTTGTGTCGACCTTCACGTCGAGCTTGTCGCTCGGGTACAGACCGCCGAGCTTGCCAATCTCTCGCACCGCCCCACTCATGGCGCCAGCGTTGCCGGTCTCCTCGGCCAAGTCCATGGCACTGCCCTGCTTCTTCAAGCACCACTCCAAATCGTACTTCACCTTCTCAATGACCGGAGCACGCAACTCCGCCATCCTTGATATAATCTTGGGCTTCTTCATCAACGTCGCAGCCATCTCGTTTATAGATTTCTTCGAGGCTCTACCTCCGGGGTACGCGAGACGATAACAATCAGATGCTGATCCGTTATTACCTGCGACCATTAGCTGACAAAAACGCTCCTGCTTCTCGGTAACATTCACCTTGGCTGTAGATTTCCTCGTACTCTTCACACCTTCGCCGCCAATAGATTTATTGACGAGATTGTCGAGACCAATCTCTTCGATGACCCTGCGCTCCTCGGCGTAAGCAGCCTCCTCATCGGCGTGATGAGATAAGACAATGGCACCGGGCTGCAAGCCCTTGTCGCGGATGCCCTTGATGATTTTAAATTTATCGCTGGTCTCCGCCCCGGCCATCTCCTTGGAGACAGATCGGAAGTGCTGAACCTTCCGGTCGCCACTTCCCTTCCCGATGTAAAACGGCCTACCGAATTTAGTTGGATCGGTCAGCGCGTACACATAATGATGTTTAGCCATACCGCGCCTTACTACAAATTAATCTTCTTGTCGAGAAACCACTGACACAACAACGCCGCCTCGGCAATCCCGTCATCGGCTTTAAGCGTCCAACGGAAGCTGCTGCCAAACTTCTTGTGACAAGCGTCGAGGCTGTCTTGTTTATTTTTACCGAGCTGAAAGTGCTTCTTCCAAACAGCAGGCGTCACCCACTCAACGCGCGGACAGTGGATCTGCGCGATAGCCTCGGCGGCACCTGTAGATTTTCCGAACGCGAACGCGGTGGCCAGCCCCATTCCATAACTGGTCACCTTTTCTATCACGACCTGATCAACGACGCCGGGGAGCCAATCGTTTATCTTTCGCACATCGACAAGATTGTGCTTGCCCTGTCTGAACGACGGCATCCGCATACCATCGACCACACGCGGCAGATGATGGAACGACCTAGCCATGTTGACAACCGCCAAGCCGCCAGAGATACCGGGGTCAATGCCGAGTAGTATCAGAGTCGGTCTCCCAATTCTGTAGAAACAACAGCCATCGACAACTATCCAACAGATCCTCCTCCACAGTCTCATCATCGAACGGTGACGGCATAAAATCAAGTTTGGTGGTTAACTCATCCTGCACGCTCTCATCAAGCACATCAAAGGATGCGGTCGCGTGTGCAATAAACGACGCAAGAGTATCGATCGCCTTATCAAAATTACCGTCCTTGAGCGCTTCCATAATCTCCACGCCGCTGAGCTGGATACACCAGATCAGATACGCCAGCTTCCTCTTTTCTCTCTCCATTTTCTCTCCTTCTCTTAGAGGCCGCCGCCCTACGGGCGGCCTCTGTAAGAGGCGTAGACGTAGTAGTAGACAATTTCCTTTTTAATACAACAGCTTATGCCTCAACTACCATCGACTACCAAGAGTAGACCGTAGTAGTCGTAGACCGTTGATATTAAACAATAAAGTTTGGTAGAAAATTTTTACTACCATTTTTCTACTCCGCCTTATCGATAACAATTTTCCACTGTCGCTGCGAGACGTGGATAACTTGAACACGCCCGCCCGTCGCGTTGAACGGAACCTCAAACATATCAAGTAATTTATCTTTGCCTTCGCTCTTCGACGTGTCCGGCCATAATGGAGTGCCTGACATAATTCGATGAACCTCTGTCATGTTGGAGTACGATCCCACGCCCAATATTTCAACCATCGAGTCAGCCAGCAATCTATTCCCCGTCGCCTTAACGCTGCCGTCGAGCAGAGCGTTCGCCGCAGTCGCCTCATCCGTGAGCTTGCAGACACCGATGGGGTCACCCTCACCCTCGGCCATATCTTGGGGGACTAGCTCCATCATCACGGGATCAAGAGCCTCGCCCTCGCGGATCTTGCCGGTGTCCAGCACGATGAACCTCGACAGCTTCTCGGTTAGATACTGCTGCTTCCATGACCGCTTCTGCTCACTATTCTTCGGCATCCAGTTTGCCAGAGTGAAGCCGCAGTCCAAGGCGCTGTAGATGGCGCCCGAGCCGCGCCACGCACTCGCATCGCCACGCACCCAGTCGACGTCCTTGTTGCGATCCTTCGGCGTATGATGAGCGTGAACCAGAGCGGCGCCGGTCGCCTCTGTTATCAGCAAGAATGCCTTGGTGATCATCGAGGCACTGTTCGCTGAGTTCTCATCAGCGGCATCGGACAGCGTGACGTAGGGATCAAAGATGACGAGCTTGGCTTCGGCCTTCCTGATCTCGGCGACAACGATGGCGACGTTCTTCTCGTCGATCTCAAGGTTGCCTGCCTCGTTCATCGCAACCAATCGCAACATGCCGGCACCCTTGCCACGAACCACAATCGGAACGCTGTCCTTATCACCGTGCTGCCGCGCGCAGGCTTTGACCCTGCGCCAGATGTCCTCGGTGCGCTCTTCATTTGCAACCCAGACGGTGGTGATCTTCCTTGGTGTCTGAGGCAGGCCGAGACGCTTGGTGTTGCCGACGGCGAGGCCGACGACGAGCGCCGCCAACCATCTTGTCTTGCCGACGTTCGACATACCCGCCAGAGACACCGCCCCGCCAACCGGGATCATGCGCGGTACGACCCATTTAATTGGGGGTAAGACGGTGCTGACGAGCTGCCCTACGGTTCGACTTGCGAAGTCGCCGGTTATATCTTCGCTCTCGTTTGGTTCCACCACCTTCGCGGTCAGCATCACCCCAACGCGCTCCTCGATATCCGAGATCGTCGTTTCCCGTTGGGGTCCGATAGGGCGCGAGGATCGGGCTATCATCTCCTGCGTCTCAATGAAGCTCTCTCCTTGCTGCATCGCGGACAGCTCCGTTGGCGTCAGCCCCCCTCCTCCTCCTCTTTCCTTTTCAGCGGCCGTTGATACCAGCTCTGAAATTTTCCGCCGCCGGTCGAGCCAGTCATCATGCCTCGGATGCGTCGAACTAGAGGCAACGCTACAATCCATGACGTTCTCAAGGATGTTGATCATCTCTGTCTCAGTTAAATATGTGCCATCGTTGTTCCGCCTCCCCGGCATCCGGTATGACAAAGACCTCAACGCAGGGTACAGCTCGGTCGCATTCTTTATCTGCTCGATCAGCTCGTCATCGGTCGCGCTGTTGAAGCCGTCCATCTGCAGGACGTTGCCGCTTCCGCCCTTGGCGATCATGGCTGCCTGCAGGACGTTGAGGGGGAATGCCTTGATGCTATTATTGTTTGCCCTCTCATAGCCACCTGAGCCGGGCCAGACGACGTAGCCGCCGTGTCCTTTGACATCGACACCATCCGCCAACGTCGCCGGGAACCGGACCTTGTCGGTCCACTTAAATATATAGTGCAAACCACCGCGCTGGGTTTTATGACAGAGGGTCTTCTCCAGCCAATGCAAATTCTTAGCATGCCAATCGACGACGTGCTGACCTTTGTAGAGATCAGGGTCGATGGCCAGCAGCCCGGACATCGGACCCATTGGCACCGAGACCTGCTTCGCTTTTGGATGAGAGAAAAGTTCGACGACCCTGTCCGGGTCTTGAGTGGCGATCTTGAAACCGCCTTCACCCTTGGGTAAATCTAATTCCTTATTACTCCAGCAAGGCAGCTTGCTTCCGTTTGTGGGGAAAACTGGATAGTGCTTTGCGACGGCCAAAGCCGTCACGATCAGTGATTTCATCATAACCTCCTGTTTATCGAAAAATATTAGGATCATAAACCCCATAAATTGTCCAGAATAAATTTATCAGATACTGATTTATTATATACATCAGATACTGATCGTGATAGTTTCTACATACGCCTTGGGACACGCAAAAAAGGAGCAGAGATGTCACACGCAGGATTTGAGAACGCCGCCGACGCCCTCGACTTTATCTTCTCAGGTAAGGCCATAGTCACGTTGACGTCCGCCGTGACCGACACGCACTTCACCTTCAAGGTCTCCGTCTCTGACGACGGCAACGTCTTTTTTGTGAAGCACCTCTTTGGCCCCGATAATTCTTGGAATGGCGATTGGGCCTTCATCGGCGTCATCTTCACAAAAAACCGCGCCGTCATCCACGCTGGCAAAAAGGGCAAGCCCCATGCGCCGAGCTTCAAGGCGCTGGCATGGACCTTGGGCAACCTCGCCGCCGGCTCCATCCCCAGCACCCTCACCATTCAGCACAACGACGCATGCGGCGTCTGTGGCCGCGAACTGACCGACCCAGTCTCCGTCGCCACCGGCATCGGACCCATCTGCAGGAGTAAATAGGGAGAGATATGATGACCACGCCAATCACAGTTTCTATCACCTACGGCGTCTGCCCCGAGTGTTTTGGTCGGAGCTGGAGTGTGGTGCTGGAGGACATCGAGGGTACAGGGGACTGTGCAGCTAACACTTGGTATTGCGGAACCAAGACTGCGGCTATCAAGGAAGCGCGCAGGGTGTTCAACGACCACGTCACGGCCAAAGAACTGCGCGTGGAAACTCGCGCAGGCACCTTCGATATCATCCGCAGCAGATAGGAGAGATATGATGAAAACCAAACGCGACATCGAGCAAGAGATCACCAATAAAATTATCGCCCAGCTTGAAGAGGGTGTGGCCCCTTGGCGCAAATCATGGGTAGGCGGCGGAGGCTTGGCTCTCCGCGAGAACGGCGTACCCTATCGTGGCTACAACCAGTTCCTGTTAAGCCTGTCTGGCTACAGTAATCCCTACTGGGTCACCTACAATAAAGCCGCCGAGCTGGCCGGGCTCAAAAAAGACAGCAAGGGTAAGTGGATCAAGGAGGAGGGTAAAGGCGTCCTCCCCGGCGAGAAGGGCACACACGTCCACTTCTTCACGACGCTCGAAGTCAAAGACAAGGCAACGGGTGAGGATAAAAAGATCCCGTTTATCCGGTTCTACTCGGTCTTCAATGGCAGCCAGTGCGGCGGCCTTCCAGAGAAGTATGACCCGAAGCCCGTCGAGCGTACCGAGGTTGAGCGTGACGCAGCCGTCGAAGCCTACATCGCCAACATCAGTGCCGACGTGCGTCATGGTGGAGACCGCGCCTTCTACATCCCCTCAGAGGATCGCATTCAGCTCCCTGAAGCAAACGACTTCGACAACTATGTTTCTTACGCGGGGACTTCAATCCATGAGCACGCCCACTGGACTGGGCATGAGAGCCGCTTGGATCGTAACATCAAGAATGTAAACGGCACGAAGGACTACGCCCGTGAAGAGCTGGTCGCCGAGTGCAGCGCCGCCCTGATTGCAGGGCACCTCGGCCTCGAAGTCGAGCCGCGTGAAGATCATGCATCCTATTTAAAGAGCTGGCTCGACGTTTTGAAGGGCGACAAGACCGCGCTGCGCAAGGCGTTCAGCAAGGCCCAGGAAGTCGTCGATTTTCTGGACGCACAACAACCCGTCGTAGAAGAAGAGAAGGAGGTCGCCTAATGAATTGCGTCGCCTGCAACGGCCCGCTGGAGCCCCTGGGGTTCCGGGGTATCCACATTCATCTTCGCTGTCGCCACTGCGGCTTAGATCATCTCACCAGCAGCGAAAATATGAAGGATGCCGACATCGAAATTATGATGGAAAGCATCGCGCTTGACATCCGCGACGACAGCGCGTAAATCAGTATCTGAGTTCAGGAGGTTAAGAAAATGAAGCAACTGCTCCCGCATCAAATCGAAGATGCCGAGTTTCTTGCCAGCAAATCTTTTGCCGGGAACTTCTCGGGCATGGGCAGCGGCAAGACCCTTAGCGCTCTCGAAGCCATTCGGTTGGTCATCAGAGCGACGGCCCCCCATCGAGCAAAGAACCCGAAAGAGGCGTTGGCAAAAGTTGTTCGCTCGCACCTCAGTGGTTCTTTTCACAAACTTCGCGTTATCGTTGTTGGCCCGCCAATCTCGCTCAACATGTGGAAAGAAGAGGCGCTGGAGTTCTTCCCCGACAGTACTGCTCAGATTGTGAGGAGTGGTGTGGTGACCCTAGAAGACGCGAACTTTTTTATCATGTCTTATCAGATCGCGACCAAGCGCCGGGATGAGTTGAAGGCACTGGGCGCCAAGGTTCTGATTTGCGACGAGAGCCACGCCCTCAAAACAATTTCCAGTAAGCGGACCAAGGCGATCATCGGTCGGCACGGTTTGTGCGAGAGTGTTGATCACACATGGTGCCTGACCGGCACGCCATCAACGAGATATTCGGACGACCTGTTTGGTTTCTTGGCGCGCGCGGACAACTCCGGTCTCAAAGAGCAGATCGGCAAGGTTGATATGGCGCGCTTCCGTTTGCGCTACTGCGTCACGCAGAAGAAAAAATTTTCCGCGTCCCAACGCTTCCCCACCGAGGTCGTCGTTGGTAACCGCA
>Ga0080013_1003060_pt1 | contig 18314 bp, 16 predicted proteins | sample ETNvirenome_6_85_FD_69236 | JGI IMG/M metagenome (GOLD analysis project Ga0080013, IMG submission 69236) | Marine viral communities from the Pacific Ocean - ETNP_6_85 (SPADES assembly) (version 2) | ecosystem: Environmental > Aquatic > Marine > Oceanic | place: Pacific Ocean | collected 2013-06-19 | reverse complement strand
ACCAAGAGACCCAAGTACTTTATCCTGGAGAATGTGAGAGGAATACTCTGGAACGATAAGGAAAACAAAAAAGACAAGTACGGAAGGACATGGAACACAATCTGGAGCGCACTACAAGGACTGGAAGAGTATGGCTACTATGTCAGGTGGAAGATTCTGAACACTAGAGATTACGGTATTCCGCAGAACAGACCGAGGGTATTTATGGTAGGTAAGTTAGGAGGTGACTTTCACTGGCCAGCCCCAACAGAGATGGATAATGTTAAAGATTATGTAGACCCGATAAGTGATATCGATGATATTAAACCCAAACTATCTGACAAAAAGAACGAACGTGTTGCTATATCTAAGCCGGGTAGCGTATTCATCGACCTCGGTTTTGTAGGCACCAGGAAACCATATAGTAATAGTGATATTTATGCTCCAACAATAACAACTCAACCTTATACGTGGAATATTATTCGCGGCCGTTGGAGCACTATTACAGAGCTGTTAAAACTACAAGGATTTAATCATTTGAATGTTGTCGTAAGTACCCATCAACTTAAAAAACAGATCGGGAATAGTATGTCAGTAAATGTAGTCAGCGCAATCTTTAATGAATTGTTATAAACTAATACCTTAGGGTATTAGTTTTTGAATAGGTATGCTCCTAATGGATAAGATATTTTACTTACACAAGATTAAGATACTCGATGATTTTTGCTCGTAGGATGTATTTACCAGATGAGATCTTTTCTAGTATACAATACCTGGAATACTTAAGTTCCCATTTACAAAAGTCGTTAATAGATAATCCTGGGTTTTTACATACTTCCTGTAAATGAGTCTTGCTGAGTGAAGCAAAGTCGGATGCCACAAACGAATCGATGATCTTACGTATAAATCCATTTTTCTTGTAAGCCCTGGCAACCGCTTCCAATCCTTTCTGAGGATCATGATCGCCCTTAGTCTCCTCCTTAGTCTCCTCCTTAGTCTCCTTCTTGTCCTCATCCACGGGAAGCATCTTCTTGATCTTATTCTCCGTAAAGGTGGAGAGATCGATACCGTCGTCCTGGCCGTATATGACATTCATCTTCACCGCCACTTCCTCGTTATCCACCTGGTGACCCATGAAGCGATAAGGAATCTTTTCGTCGGAAATCTCCATGTCTTGAATGATGTCAACGGCAGAGCCCTTGGCCTTCATCTTCACTCGCTCCAAGATATCCTCCTGAAGATTGATCCCACGATTAAGATCCTCCAAAGTCTCGCAAGGTGCAAAGAGCTGAAGCGGAATGTTATCGTCGAAGTTACCACACAGACGCCCAGCCGCTTGAATGATGTGAGACACAGTGGCCCTAGCCGATGGCACGTAGTACATGCTAGTAGGATGCCAATCGTAGTCAGTACTTACAAAGCTGATACCACGATCGGCAAGGTCTCCTGCAATGACAGCGATGTGAGTTACCCTAGACATACCGCGCCCCACTAGAATCATATCCAACTGTCGCAAGTACTCCAACCCGTCAGAGATTCCAACTCCTCGAAAGAACAAGGAGTTCTTAACATTCTTGTTGTCAGCCCACTTTCTAGAGCAAGGAGATTTGCCTCTCATCTTCTGTAGTAAAGACGACTGTGGATGATAGACAGTAATGCCTTGTCCATTGTAGATGAGTCCAGACCACATACTCAACTCGGGATGACTGGTGATGTGATGCAGAAGCTTATCTTGAGAAGCGTTGAGGTGCGTGTTCTTGATGATAGTGATGGTTGGGTGATCTGGATTGTAGGAAGGATCACATATGTTGTGTTTGGGATTCTTCCAGCAGTCTAGCTTACCCAGATGGGATAGGACCGGAATGACGTTGCCATCATTGTCGAACCAGTCATGAGTGTTGTTGGCTGGGATCGCTTTGTTACTAAGACCTCGTAGCTCAATCTGTCGCATACCCTTGTACATACCTCTGGTTTCTAGAATGATGATAGACGCCGTATCGATCTTTTCCTCTGTGAACACCATGTCGAAAGAAGTCGCTGTGGTGCCGTAGACTCGTCCAGCATGTGGTAGAATATCCTCTTGCAATATGGTGCGAAATGAAGTCTTCTGTTCTCCATAGGCGACTTGGTCAGCCTCATCAATGGCCACCACATAGAGTGGGTCCTTGGTGTCGGAGATAGCGTCTTTCATTCTAGTCATCTGAGGGGAGTTGGCGATCATAATGATAAGTGAAGGCTTCTTACCAACCAAAGCCTCTCGTATAGTCGCAGCTTTGGCTGCTGTATTGGCATAGATGAAGTTCAATCCGGTACCCTTCAATCCAGGGTGATTCATTTTCATCCATTTCTCACATTCCATCCTGTATTCGTCGCACCGCTTCTGAAGCTGGCGTGAGTCACCAACACTGTTGCGTAGGATGGCGATTCCAGCGCATTTATTAATCAGAATGTGGCTAAATACAACGTCCTGTATGAATCTGGTCTTGCCACTTTGGCACTTACCGTATATAAGGAAGTATCTCTTGTCCAGAGCGAGCACACCCTCTGCCCTCACTCTTCCACTTCTTCCACCAATTTTATTCTTATTCTTATTCTTATTCTTATTCTTATTCTGCTGTCCTCCGCTGTTGCTGTCCATTATATCTAGGATTTGATGATTATAACTTAGCATTTTTTCCATCTGGGCCCTCGCGAAAGGGTTCTTGATACGAGATAGAAACAGGTATTGAGCAGATGCCCGAATAGTCTCTTGTAGTAGGGCAAACATGGAATCATATTCCTTGCTAGCAACTTTGAACTTCTTTCGAAGGCTCATAGCCAGCTGTTTGTCCGTAACGTCTTTAATAAGACGCTCAAAGCACATACGAGCAGTTTTAATATTCTTGATATTTGATTTAATAGTCATGATTTTCACTTATTACTTGAAACTTGTTGCAAAAAATCAATTTTATATAAACCTAGAAAGTACCATGTATAGGTGTTAGACCTGATGGTGTTAACCCTGAGGACTGTACTCTTAGTCCTACGACCTTGCTACGGTATTCAACTTGGGTGCAGCGTGGGCAAGAACGCAGGAGCACGCGTACTCTTGCTTGGGCCTTCGGAGTAATATGGCCCATTCTCTTCCTCCTTTTTGGACTCTCATGGGCTATTGCCGTTAGAGAGAGCGCTAACAAGAAACTTGCGATGAGTATGTACGCATTGACTACCATCCTTCTCGGTGTATGGATCGCTGTGTATGGCTGTGTTAAGAATAAGAAAGGAGCATCGTGGGTACTACTGTTGGCCGTAGCTGCAGGTCTCGCGTCTTTCGGCCAGGGCAACCACGTTTCAAAAGCGCTTATCGCTCCTCTGATTGCATGGGCCCTATTTGCACTGATAATGAATACCACGGAGGTACAACAAAAAGATACATAAGCTGGGATTGGTTTTGATATACGTATATCAAAAAAAAACATCTTTATTTCGGGAAAGTTGATGTCGGAGCTTTGATTGCCATATTCATGATATGATCGGCAAAACGTTTTCCTATCGTATCTACTTGGCTAATCGTCGCCACGTTACCACCACGGTATTTCTTTGGTACATTAGTGAGAAACGGAAAGATACTGGAAGCCTTATTTAATCTCGTTCCAGCCTCCATCGGCTTAGCTAACCTTCCGACCCCATAAGGTTGAGATCCCTTGATGTCTGCCATCGAGACAACGAGAGCTACATATAGGCCATTGAGGAACGCGTCCCTCTTTACAGGGAATACCTTGAGGAACTTCCCTAAGTACTCTACGGCTAATTGGTCAGCTGCTTTATCTTTATCTTCGTTGGATGCACTGTTGAGCTTCCTGAGGGTAACACCGAAATCCCAGTGTATGTCTATCACCGCCGCGACCAGAGGTTTGTATCTCAAATTGATACCAAAAGCTTTGAATAGTTTATCAATCGATAAAACTCCAACCTGTTTCAAATCACCATCGAAAACTGGTAATTTCTTACGACCACTAACGTAAGCGCTTCCGATTGTGGGATGATCTGGAATAGAGAAGTACTTGAAACCTAGACCTATAGGAGTTCTATTGGCGCGAGTATGTTTGGGTGACATCTTACCAATATCATGGATGAATGCTGTGAACGCTGTAAGTTTAGCAAGGTCCTTGTAAGGAGCAGGTGGTAGGACGATGTTGTTATGTGTCATTATATACTCAGAAAAGAGTAATGTCCAAATAGAATGCTGTAATAGATCCCCAGCGTGGAAATTAACATTGTATGACTGATAGTAAGTGAGTTGCCTTATGTAAGTTAGAATAGGTTTAGTCGCCCCAGGATTGAAATGCTGCCAATCGAGAATGTTACCGTAATCGCGTTGTAGGTATTTGGCTGCATTGCAGAACACAAATTCCTGGTGGAATTGGCCACCGTGCGCTACGCTATACTGAGAGGTCGCGGCGTAACCAGAGTATCTCATTTTAGTGACTACATGTTCACACATCCATTTAGCGAATGGAAGATCCCATTCACGAGAGGAAACGCGCTGCTTCCCTCGCTTAGTACTATGATCATAGTTAGGATACCTTAGACGCGTGAATGGGGTGTCCTCCATAGTCCGCACTGGAGGAGTTTTCAAGTATTTCGCATCTAAGTGGAACATCTGCAATAGACGCTTCTTCTCGGTTTTATCCATCCACTTGGTATTCAGTAGCTTGGCAATATTCTGGTCATCATCCAGTAAATACATGACGACGTCTCTCTTGAGTTTGAATGCCAGGACACACTTGTCCTGGCAGTTAGCCTTTATCGTCGCATTACTTGCTTGTAGACTGTATATCCTTGCGACACTTGGGTCAGCATACCATCCAGCCGAAACGGGTAGAGCTTTGGATACTACCTCTTCAATAGTCTCATCGTATGTCGCCACGGCTGAGACAAATTCTTTGCTCTGAGGATTCAGTGGGAGACTGGACTTAGGGTTGCTCATGTCAAACTCTTTGTAGTAATCTATTCCTAATGGGAATTCTATCACAGCATTAGCAATAATTCCTCCTCCATGGTATATTGTCATTCCTTTGGGAAATTTGACGACATTAAATGTTCCGTCGAAATAGTATGTACCGCAGTCAAAATAATTTCTTCGGATCTGGGGTCCTGATAATTTGTCGGTATATGGTACTCCCGACTTCCAATCCCATGTTGGTAGGTTCCCACACGGAACAGATTTGGTCCCATCTACTTCTGTCATTTATATTTTTTGGAGATATAAATTAATTTATTTATGAGGCTTGGTTATTTTGTGACACAGAGTTTCTGTGCCAACATCGTGAACTCTTCTTCTCCTTCACATTTGCTCCATTCCGGAGGTATCCACTTTATACCATGTAGAGCACCGCATAAGTCTCCTACTAGCTTTGCGATGGTGTCGGTGTCTCCTCCAAGACTAGCAGCATAGATCACCGCCTCTACTGGTTCTTCATAAAAACGAAAAAAGATGTAGACGGCACAGCTGATAGCGTCGATGGCCTTTATCTGGAAGACATTCTCGTCACCCAGTAATTCTGCCGTGATATTCTGTACAGGGGAGTTCAGACAGTAACGTACCAAGTTCATCTTTGCCCAGAGAGGGGCGTGACGCCTCGCGTGACCCATCATGTATCTGAAGTAATCGTGTTTGGTCTTATATCTACTAGTTACTAACGCGTTAATCAGACGGCAGTGTAGGAAAGATGAATAGCATGCATCGTCACTTTCGCCGTGCGTGTAATAAATGGCTTTCCTTACTGCGCTCATAGTTTGAACGGAGTTCCAGTCCATTAGACCAATGGGGGATATACGCATGACACTCCCATTATGAGAGGAATTTCCAGGTGCTAACCATGTGCCGATACCAGGTCTATCCTTAAAGAGTTGAAGAATCTTGCGTGTGTTTTGGCTATATCCCCTTCCTCCCAAAATGGCTCCGAACTCAGCGTGTAGCTCTTGACACTTCACACTCCCATTCTTAGCCAGATGTCGTGCAAGAACAAGGGTCATCTCGCCGTCGTCGGTGTATCTCTTACCTATTGGCATGCTCTTGACTCTGCCGAACCTCGTGGTTATCTGCTGAGGGGTCATACCCTCAGACTGTGATCCCAGCACCTCCGCTGTGATCCCTCCGACCAGAACACCAATATATTTTTGCTCGGTGATGTTAGTTCCCATTTTCGCTGATAATGTACTAGTTGACTTCTAATTTCAAATGTAAAATTACCATACCCGGTGTGGGTATGGTAAGAATACTTAGTTTTATTTTTATTTTTTGTCTGTCTACTTATGGCGGAACCTACAGCTGGCACCATGCCGACATGGTCGCCCCGTCCCGACCGATCGACACATTGGTCTCTCCTTAGGTTTCTGCTCTTTCTTAGGTTTCTTCTTTGGCTGTCTTCTCTTTTTTGGCTGCCGGCTCTTCACTGTAGTCCACTCACTCTCAGTCTTGACCACCTCCTTGACCACCTCGGTCTTGACCACCTCGGTCTTGACCACCTCGGTCTTGACCACCTCGGTCTTGACCACCTCGGTCTTGACCTCCTCGGCCGGCTTCGACCACACCTTAGTCCACGGGTTCTCTGGGGGAGGTGGTGACAGCTTCTGCTTCGGGATACTGAAACTCCCTAGACGAGGGCCATCCGGGAGGCCATCCGGGAGGCCATCCGGGAGTCGAGCTGGCCCACCAAGTCCCAGGCGCTGGCAGTACTGGGACATGTCCTCACCAGGGTGCATGAAGAAGCACTTGCGCTTGCAGCAGTTCTTGTAGCGACCACCACACTTCCTCACGTGTCGGCACGCGTCCTTGAAGAAGCACGGTGGCACCTTCAGCTCCGAAGGAGAGTGGGCGTACCTACACTTGGAACCATGCGGGCACGGCTTACCGGTTCCAACAGAGCGGCACATCTTGCTTCGTACCAGGGTAGTCCTCATGCTCTTGGTGTCCACCAGTTTCGCAATACCTTCCTCTATCTTTTCCTCCTCAATCATCTTGGGTGTCACCAGCTTGATCACTACAATCTTCTCCTTCTTCTTTCCAACTCGGGTCCAAGGTGCCGTCTCCTTCACCTTGGCCTTGGCCTCAGTCGTCTTGGTCTCAGTCGTCTTGGCCTCAGTCTTCGTCAGGTACTGCTCAAAGTCCTTCACCACATGGTCGCGCACCAGCTGCATCTGCTCCTGCTCATCCTCCCGTTCGTCATCATCCTGGTCGTCGACGATGTAATCCTGTGTGACCACTTCGACTACCTTGGGTGGTGCCATCTTGAACTCCTCTTGCCGTTTCTCCTCGTCGAGCTTCTTCTGCGCCTTCCTCGTCTTCTTCTTGGTCGCCCGACGAACCCTGACGACTTCCTTCCCGAAACCCTTGCTTCGTCGCTTCCCCCCGCCGTTGCGCCGATGTCCGAAAGGCAAAGGCTTCGCGACAGTCTTCTTCTTCTTCCTGGCAAGCCATCGCAGTTTGGACTTGAGCTGTCTCTCGTTACGCTCCTTAGCCAAACGCTTCTGTTTCCCGAGCTTGCTCTCAGTGGGCAAGCTCGCCATGATCGCCTCCCACTTCGCCTCGTCCTCTGCGTCCTTCTTCTCTTTGATTTTGCGCTGCTTCTCCTTCTCGCGTCTCTGCTTCTCTTTCATCTTGTGCTCCCATCGTGCTGCGTGTTCCTTCATCGTGCTGCATCCCGTCTCCTTCTCCGTCTTGATCGAAGTCAACACCACCAGTGGTGGTGCCACCCTTCTAGCTCGCCATGCCTCGGAGCTCGACCGTCCGACTAGCCCACAAGTGGGTTCGTACAGGTTTGGGTCGACCTCGTCATAGAAGGACTGAGAGTCATACTCAAAGTCCAGGTTCGCATCGAAGGGGTGCTCTGACGCGTAGAGACCATAGGCCTCATCGTAGCTATCTGAGCAGTACATATTTGAGAAATGGATATTGTTCATAGTCATCATGTCTCGCTCTTAGCCTAATACTTCCGCCCAAAAAAATCAACTTTGTTTTGGCCCAGGATAGGCCTTAAGTTAGAGCCGCACCCCCGCACCTACTGGAGCCAGCTGGGCTATGGAGGTTCTCGCGTGATCCAACTGTTGTTGGAGCAAGGCAAGATTGTCAATAAGCTCTTGAGCTCTTACCATCCTTTTATTGAGCGGACATTCTCTATGGTTGGTACGCTGGTGAGATGTGCTGCCGCATCTGCAGGACTTTTGCTCATCATCGTCAGTCCAGTTCAGTAACCACTCAAGTCTTTTTTCGTCATATCCTTCTTCTTCGTCCTCAGAGTCATCCTCAGAGTCATCCTCAGAGTCGCTTACGACAAAGTCATCCTTCACGTATCCTTGACGCGTGTAGCTGTTCATATTCTTTTGGGTTGAGTTGTCATTCATCCTTACGTAAATTAGCCATACCCGGTGTGGGTATGGCTATGTGTGGTAGGACCCCGACCTCGTCCTATCCTGTGGCTGCCTATAGCAACCTCCATTTCCTCTCTACTCTAGCTCGTCTACTCAGCAGCAGCCTTCGCCTTCATCGTCCAATCAGCCTTGTCCTCCTTGCTAAACGCCTTCCACCGCTTGCTTAACTCCTTGGTCAGTGCACCACCCGAGAGACCGGACTCCTTGGCGACCTCGTCCTTATGTTGCTCCTTCCAGTACACGGATCCGTAGACGCGCTTCTTCTTGGCCGAAGACTTGGCCGAAGACTTGGTCTTCTTGACCGAAGACTTGGTAGGGGTCTTTGGCTCCTCGTCGTCCATCGCGGCGGGTTTGGCCCACTGTGTCTTGCGGGTCTTGGTGTCGTAGTAGTAAGTCTTGCCTGACCCCTTGTCCAACTTGGCCTTCCAAGTCTTGGTCGAAGTCTTCTTCTCCTCGACCAGCTCGTCCTCCTCGACCAGCTCGTCGTCGTCCTTGCTCACCGAAGGTTTAGGACCCTCCTCCTCACCGGACGAGTTCGCCTTTTTGGCCTCCTCCTCACCGGACGAGTTCGCTTTATTGGCCTCATCCTTGCTTTCCTTGGCCAGCTCGTCCCATTTGGACGTGTCGCCCTTTTTGGCCTCCTTCCAGCGCCTGCCGAGCTCGCGCATCACATCCCTGGGAGCCAACTCAGGATCCTCCTCCCTGATCTTGAGACGCTCCTCAGCACAGAAGAACATGTAGGCCGACTTGCCGCGCTTCTTACCCGAGCTCTTGCGCGAGCTCTTGCGCTTCTTCTTGCGCTTGCCCTTGTTCTGCTCTTCCAGCTCCTCATCACTTGGGCGCTCGTACGTCTCCATCTCCTTCAGATACCGCTGCTTATCATCCGCAGCTAGCTTGTTGTACTTGCCGACCTTCTCGGCGTACTTGGCTTCATGCCATAGTCTCCCAAGTTCCTTGCAGACCTGACCAAGCGTAGCGTCATCGCCCAGCTCGGCCTTGGCAGCCGCCCTGAAATCCTTGCAGAAGAACAGATAGGGCGACAATCCACGTTTGGGCGCGTTCTTGTCCTTGAGTTTCTTTCTCTTGCTCCCGGACTTGCGTCCGGGCTTGAATGATGCGACGAGTTCGGCCTGATTCTCGCCACCGTTCCACATGGCGATAATGGCTTCATAAGCCTCATCGTCCACGGTGTCCTTAGCCTTAACCATGAAGGCATGCACAAAGGTATTAACCTTCGCGGCGGACATATTCGAAGTTTGCGTGTTGCTAGTCATACTTCACTATCCTCCTACAGACTTCCGCCCAAAAATCAACTTTATTTTGGCCCATGGGTCTCACTAGGCCGCTTCATTGGCCTATTCATTTGGGGCAAGCAACGGGTTGTTATCGAGACTACCCTCAGAACAACATAGAGAGCTGTGGCACCAGGCCTTACAACTGTACTGTGCCTCATATGCCTTGATGATGTTTCGGGCAAACCCGGGTCTAGGCTTCTTAGTGGTAGTATCGTACCATGGCCAGGACCCACTCACTAGTGGAGCATTATATCTAGTAATAATATAGATGGTTCGAGTGAACTCCGAGGGACTTATCAGGTTACTATAAATGGACAGCTCATTATGCTCATCTCTCATCTTTGTGATGAACTCTAAGTAGTTCTGACGCTTCTCTCTCGGTACTAACCTAAACTGGTAGTCCAAGACTCCTATGAACTTCTCCAATCTTCCTATTCTTTTGTCAATAGCCTGTATCCTCTTAACGTATCCTTTCTTCTTAACCCATGCCGCGATAAGTGTCGTGATCACCGCCATGACACTAATAACCAAATTCTTTATCCAGGTGTAGTATACAGTGCTCTTCTCCGTAAGATCGAACGGATCGAGAGTGAACATAGTCACGAATGAAGTCATGGAGGAGATCACAATGATCCACCAGCCATATTTGGACTCGGTCTCTTTAATCTCTTCAACAAAGAACTGGAATACTTTGGAGTAGAAACCCAACTCGTTATACCAGCCTTTTACCTTATACCAATCACTGCTAGCATCCGGTAGATCCTCTTCCTTGGCATCCCCTAACAGGATGTCTGGAACCTGGACGTCAAAAAAACTCTTGGTCTCCTCCTCCACTCCCTCTTCTAGTTTACCATCGTTTGTTGACATTTTTACTTAGTGTTCTGATATCTTTAGGTCCGCCTAGCGTATTGGAGGTATAAACACTCGTAACCTTAAGATAAATGGAAAGAATCGAGAAACAGATAAGAGAGCAGTATCATAAAGCCTTTAACGATGTGCTTACTCAATCTTTAACCGGAGACAATACAGATTGGGATTGGTTAGTACGACTCTATAGCGAACTTCGTGAAAATCTATGCCAATTGACTCCTAACCGTAAAGATATCCATACTGTGATTAGAGATAGTATGGATGTTGATATATTCAGTCAAATGATCCGTAACGAAGTATTCAAACCCAAGGATATGTGGGAACTTGTGACGTACGTGTTCAGTCTAATCAAAGAGCGCGAAGCTGCTGCACGTAATAAGGTGACTGACCAAGTCTTACAAAAGTTGTATAGTGATTTCACCAAGGAGGGAGCTACGATTGCTACGTTTGTTCCCCAGTTCCTACACCAGGCTCATGCCAGAATCGATCTTATCAACGAAGATAAAGCAAAATTTCTAGCGCAATTCAAAAAAGGCTGAGACATTGAAAAATTGATTTAGTAGTTAATCTCCGGTCTTTTATTACCCTAGTATTCTCTTTACTTCGATTAAAAGCCGGTCAGCGTTACTATTTGGATTATCACCGGCGTTATCCGTGGGCATGAAGGCTGCAGCTGCCAAAGTACTAAGGCCGCTAAGCCCAAATGGGATACCCGCGGCCTTGGATGCTGTACGCGGTGTCCGGCCGCGAGGCCGATGATGATTAACGACCTTGCGAATGGCCTCCAACTTCTTCACAAGTTGGTCTTTTACTTTACGTTCTTTTACCAGCGTTTCGTGGTACTGCTTAATCTGCGTTTCCAATTCTTCTGTTGACATATTTATATTATTACCACATAATATAAATAATAATGAGTATCAATCTTGATCATAACTATCAGGAGGGACTAGCTGCAGCCCGACCAACATTCTTTGGTAGTCAGACTGTAAAACCACTTCCTGGTGCACAAGAAGAGGTGCGTATAGAACCTTCTTTGATCATTCCTCCCATAAATACCGATATTAACTTCAGTATGTTGCCAAAGTTCCAGATATCGGAGCATAAAGGTCTCTCGGCTTTATCAGAGCAACCTCTAGAGACCACATTCAACTGGAGAGACGGACCATACGACGAAAAGAAAAAGCGTTTCAACCCCGATGCTAAGTTAAGAACCAAGATAGCCTTAGTCTCTACACCCGGGAACCAAATGCTGTGTGGATCTTGTTGGGCGATATCAGTGGCCTCCGTGGTCGGTGACGCTTTCGTGATCTCAGATGTAGTGGACTGGAAACCCAACTTATCTACCACGTACTGCCTAGCATGTTATCCACAACAACAGTGTCGTGGAGGCAATCCCTCCAAGCTCTTATCGTCTCTTATTGAGGGTGGCAAAGGTATCGTCAGTAACCACTGTATCGACTACTCCTGGTGTGCCAAAAACCAATGGTGTAATGGAAATGCTCTTAAACATTTCAAGGCCACTGGTGGTAAGATGACCAAACACCTACTTAACCCCCTCATTCCAACTTGTGGTTGTCTAGAGAAAGGTGACTTCTACAAGTTTCTATTAGATGACAAGCCAGGTCCTCAACGTCTTAGTATTGGGATAAATGATATGAAGCCAGAACAGCTCGTAACAACTATCAAGGCTCACGTTCGACACAGAGGTCCGGTACTAGGTTCTTTCTTAGTATTTAAGAACTTCATGAAGGGTTATTTCTCCAAAGGAAAACCTAATAAAGGCCTATACTTGGAAAATGCTATATATACCGCTGACGGTACTGTCACATACCAATCACTAGACCACAAGACTTATGTAGGGTCTCACGCTGTGGCTATCATTGGCTGGGGCGTGGAGAAGGATGTACAAGTCGATGGAAACGGAAAGAAGCAGGATGTACCCTACTGGTTCGTCCGCAACTCTTGGACTTCTAAGTGGGCCGACAAGGGTTACTTCAAAATGCCGATGTTTCCTATTAATAAGTTCTCTCAGTTTGATAAGTTGATAATAATCACGTCACCTAACGGAGTAAGAATACAAGGAGGAGGAATGGTCGTCTTTAACGCCGGTAAGGCTCCGACAAAAGTCAGCTTCGATCAAGTGGCCGCGGACTTCGCAAGCAAACCAAGATCCAAACCAAATGAGTACTACAAGCAAGACCAAAAGGATAGACCTCATACAGGACCAGGGCCAGGACCAGGGCCAGAACCAGATCGCTTTCGACTACCGAAGTTCAATCTTAAGATGGGATTTGTTGGGAAAGTCATTGGTGCACTCGTCTCGTTCGCTTTCATCTTTCTACTTGGATTCTTAGATGGTAGAGGATATGAAAAAGAAGTGCAGCGCGTTTTGATATGCACTATTCTCGTATTGACTGTGATAACGACCGTGCTCTTGTTTCGACTACTGATGAACAATTATTGTCAATATCAGAAAATAGATTAGAACCCGTTTAGTAGAATTTTTTATTTTTAGTTGTTATTGAATAAATGGCTAGCAGATTTACTCCCATAGTTAACCAGTCTAATGTCAAGAACGTACGAGAGCAGATTGCGCGCAAGAAAGGACCCAATCCTTACCATGCTACGGTTACACAATCTGTCCAAGTACTAACCGACTACGACACGTTCCCTTATCATCGCTACTACCGTGGTGTACCGGACTCAACGGTACCCATTGTAGCTGATCGAGAAGCTGGATGGCGGCCAAGACATGACTCATGTTACGAGGTTATCGAGCCTAACGGTATGCAAGTATATCCTGCATATCCTAATAATTGCTTTCAGACAGCGTGTAGTACGACATTCCCTTGTTATCCCCAGTATGCGTCCCGCTACGCCGACCTTGAGGCCATGAACCTCTTCATTAACAATAAATGTATCACACAGTTTCGCTAACTTCGACATTATAGATATTGTCTATAATGTCACTATTGCATCAATATAAGAATTATATTGATACATAATAAATGTCTAGCTTAGAAAGTCTTAGCTATAGAAATCTCCAAAAACTTGCCAAGGAACACGGGGTGCGGGCCAACGGAAAGAAAGTTGAGATAATAGCTCGGTTAAGAAAGAAGGAGAACGAAATTACTCCACCATCAAAGCATGAAGGTAAGGAGTGTGATAGAGCTACAGATGTGAAGTGGTTTATAGACGGAGATAACAAATTTGCCATTGGGATAGAGCTATACGAGGGAGGGTTTCCTGTTGTGGATGGGGACAGAATACGCACCTATGTGAAAGTTTACATGCGTGGAATGCCACATCAGAACGCAACAGGAGTTGCGTGTCAATTCTTCTATTTATCCTCTGGGCGAAATAGCTCTTTAGGTGGGGTCTGGTTACCTAGCAACATTATGAGCTTGCGTATAGATGTGTCAGGAAAGCGAAAGTGGAACTGGTACATACAGAAAAAACCATGGTACACCGGTGGCGACGGGAACGATCCTGTTAATAGATTTGGAGGAGACCCATCCGTCGCTATGGTCTCCTTAATTCTAGGAGGTTTCAGTGTTCCTCTAGAAGATGGAGGAGATGCCTGTGCTATTGATAGGGTCAAGACATACGTAGTAAACACTCTGAAGCGTCATTTACTCAAAGTACTCGGTAAGAAAGAAGGTAAGAAAGTATATGAGGACATGACATCGTATTATGACACCATGTCTGGAGAAATAAATAAGTATTTACTTGATAGGAGAAAGGTAGAGCGTCCGTGCAATGACTACGACATAGATATCTGGATAAAGAAGTGTAACTCTTACAACTGGTTCGCTCCGTTCGACCCCAATTATCCGGACTACATACCTAACTTAGACCCACACGATCCAGCTAGTCTCTGGTGGGAAGTACATCCTTCTGACAAGTTATTCCTGAGCTCTGCGTGGTTAAATAATCCTAGGAATACTATGGAATACGTAACTTTGAGTAAACAGGAAGAATTAGGTTTTCCGGATGCAAAAACCCCCCTCGACAAAGCCAGAATGATAGCAAAACTTAGAAGTAGGCGAAATCTACATCATAATCTATTTCGTGGCGAGCTTCCCGAGAATCTTGCGTCCAGGAAAGAGTTACTTTCTCGTGTAGAAAAGTGTACACCCAAGAAGTACTCTCCTAGACAAAGCTCTCCTAGACAAAGCTCTCCTAGACAAAGCTCTCCTAGCTTTTCACCTGAAGCTGAATTGAAGAAGCAGCGAGCACTCGAGTATAGGTACAAGGATGTATACGGAAGCTTCCCACCTAGCACCCAATCGTGCGAGAAATGTAAGAAAGAGGCGGAGATCCACCAGCGAGTAAGAATGGCGTACAAAGGTGGAGGGCTCAAAGGGGAGCGTCTACAGTACATGAAAGATCTGTGTATAGATTGCGCCGAGCGGGAATGCAATCTCTATAGAAGGGCTACCAATCTCGGTATTAAAGCCACTAATAAGGAAGAATGTCTAAGGAAACTAAAACGAGCAGAGAAAGTCAAGAGTTGGTAGTGGCTTGCGCAAGGTGTCTCTGGTGCTGATATAGCATAGGTGAAAATATAGTTCTTGAAGTTATACCATACCTGGTATAACTTTTTTCTAGTCATATGTCAGACTAGAACTTGGTGATCTTGAACTCTCGACCGTTGAGGCGAAACTTGAGGGCTCGCATACATGTACCAGTCGCATCCTTGCGAGAGGAGCCGATACCGAGTGCAAACTTCAAGCCGGAAGGAATCCCCATCTCGGACTTGTTTAGCTCCTCGAAGGCGCGACGACAGCGCTGACTGTATGCGTCAGTAAGGAAAGCGGGAAAGCAAGTGTTCCCCATCTTCGCAGCAGGCCGAGCTCCTTCGATACCGAAGAAAACGTTGTCACCCATGAAGATCATCGAGTTCACCTTTCCCCATGAAGAGCTCGCAAGTCCGTACATGCTCATCGTCCGATTATTTTGAAACGCCCAGAGGTGCGGATGTTTTAGAGCGACGCGTGCCGACTCAGGTACCTCGGTGAGACAGATAGGACTTACACCACCGGTCCAGACCTCGAGACCCGGTGGACATGCATCCACGAGAGCTGTCATGGTGGTCGGAATGGTGGTCGCAGAAGCGCGGGTCGCGAAGTCACCGGCTGTGCGCTTTCCTCGCTTAGAGAGACTCTTGGCCCACACTTCAGTGGCCTCAGTGGTCTTTGTCGAGCTAGCTACGAGCTTTCCCCCGTACTTGACGATATTGGCCAGCGGCATCAGAGTAACCTGGAAGTTCAGCCCCTTGAACAACTTCATGGCCTCTTCGAGCTGACCTTGGGTCGCTTCGGCAGTGGGACGCCGGTACGTGAGAGGACTGAAGCGTGCTTCGAGCAACGCAGTGAGCCCTGGGATACTGTCAGCAGTGGCCAGCGCGTCAAGGCCGTTGTCCTTCACCTGCTTGAGAGGAGTACAGATGATGCGCTCGGGAGCGATCCCTGGCGACAGGTGTGCAGTAAGCAGGGCTCGAGCTGCTACTAGGAACTTCTCATTGGGATCAGCGTCATCAGGGATGGCCATGTAGTCCTCCATAGCGACCAAGAACCAGCGCGTAGAGTGAGCCAACTTATTCCCATAGTTGACTTCAGGAAGTACCGTAAGTAGCGCCTTAAGCGACTCAATAATACCGTCACCTTTGTTCTCGGAGAGAAGGCGCAGCATAGTGCGCATATTCTGGTGCAAGAACCACTCATAGTCGGCAGCGGTGAAGTTGCTCAGGACGGAGATGGTCGCAGGTGTAACAGTAAGGTGGTTGAAAGGTCCAAGCTTCGGGTGACCTAGGGTGTCGGTAACGACCTCGAACCGCTCAAAGTCTCCAAGATTGTTAGCGAGGGCTCGGTAAGGGGCGGCGGTGTTAGCGAAAAGCGATCTTTCACGAAAGCCGACACCTGCGAACTTCTTGGTGAATGCATAGCAGCACTGGCACTTAAGACCTCCTCCGTACTTCTCAAAAATATGCTTAGCAGTAGGCTTCAGGTTATTCGTCTTGCGACGGATCATCAACGCAACCTGGTCACCCTTTCGAGTGGTGATCACCCATGGTGTATGTGTATCTTGAAGAGCGGTTCGTGCGCTCTCATAAGCGATATTCGCTAGGCGCGTTGTACTAGCGTTCTTTGAGCTTATATACATCGCACTCATAGCATTGGTGGTAGTAGTGGTCATGATTTACTATTTTCCGTTGATGACAACACAAAAACTCAATTTTAAAATCTGGTACCAAGATGAAAAATCCAATTACTCGCTCCGGTTCAAAAAAAATTTGATCGTATGGGCCATTTAGCATATCCGCAGACCTTCTCCTCGATGCACAACGTAACCCGAGCAATGTTTTACTCATTTGACTCGCTCTTGTATATTCCAGAAAGGAAGTCATATCGTTATAATAATATATCTACAGCCCCTCTCCTCAATGAAACCTGGATGAAAAATCCAATTACTCGCTTTTTTTCAAATTTTACTCATTTGACTTCCTTCTGTATATTCAAGATATGATTCCGTAATGTTGGAATAATATATCTACAGCACCTCTCCTAGATGAAACCTGGATGAAATCGCGCATAATAGGTGTCACTCCTTAATAGTTTGACTACACATATGCTTGACAAAATCATAATGAAAATCAGATTTGACACCATCTGAGCCTTGATCAATAGCGGCTTTATAGTCGAAAATTTTGACGATAGTATCTATCTCATCACCGAAGTTTTCTTTGAGTTTCTCACTACATTCTAAGATAAGATCTTGGTTCTTGTCCTTAATGGAGTTGAAGAACTTGGTAGCTAGCCCTGTCATCTCAGGATCTGTTATGACATTACCGTCTTTATCTTTGAACTTAACCTTCCTTCTTGAGTAATCAACACATAGTAACCTATCTTTTAAGGGATACTCCAGTGCATACTGAGCATATCCTTTAGGGCCTTTCATAATATGGTCTATACTAAGATATTGAGCATTATCTAGTAATATCTCGTCTGTAACTGGCTTGAGTTGATTAATATAGTTTATCTGAGTATTTTTAGTCATATTAGTAGGTCGACTTACAGCTTTTATCGCTATATTCTCTAGCTTGTCTTGTAACTCCTTGATAGTCTCTTTTTGCTCTTGTATAACTATATTTTTTTGTGAAATCTCCTTTACATAGATTTCTATATCTTTTTCAACTTGTGCTAATTTTGATTCTAACTCATACAATCTATCGTTAGATTTACACTGTTTTTGATGTCTTTGCAAATGATAAGACCTAGAAAAACTTTTACTACATCCATCACATGTATAAAGTTTTTCCAACTTGACATCTCTTAGTTTCAAACAGTACTTCGCTGTTCGTTGATGATTTGTTAAACTAGTATTGGTAGAGAAGACATTCTTACAATATTGACATTCCATTTTAGTAGTATTATTTACCTTTTAAACCAATGAATCCCAAAAAAGGGATTCAAAGGGATTAGGAGAGATTTAATGGGATTAGAAGGGAATCAAAGGGCTTCGATTTAACCTGTCACAGTTTAAATTTTGTACTTTTGGTTCAACACACAAAAATTGTGTGTGTAGAGAATACATATGGCATCTCGCCCATTTTGTAATACCTCCGGAAAGTATCTCCTCCGGAAGAAAAAAGTACGGAGGAGGGAGATGGAGGAGATTAAAAAATATAATTATTATTATTTCTAAAATTATTTTTTTTTTAGAAATTAGGAAAAAGATTAGCTCCGTACAAAAGTA
>Ga0080013_1003059_pt1 | contig 18317 bp, 16 predicted proteins | sample ETNvirenome_6_85_FD_69236 | JGI IMG/M metagenome (GOLD analysis project Ga0080013, IMG submission 69236) | Marine viral communities from the Pacific Ocean - ETNP_6_85 (SPADES assembly) (version 2) | ecosystem: Environmental > Aquatic > Marine > Oceanic | place: Pacific Ocean | collected 2013-06-19 | reverse complement strand
ATCAAAATCTGGTTCTAAATCTCCATCTTCCTTTTGAACTTGTAATTCACCATTTAACCAATTTTCCATTCCCGTTTCAGGGTCAATCATTGAAAGTGTATATCTATCATCTTCCCATTTTGGTGAAGATAAATTGAATCCAGCATAGACCGTTGAATACTTAAAAAAGTTTTGAAATGCTCCCCCCATCTGTCCAAATAGAAAAGATGTTGATAACATTAAACCTACTAATATTTTTTTCATTTTTCTCTCCGAATAATAGATTATATAACTATAAATATTTAATTACTTATTAATTTGTATCAAATCTTACAACAAAAGTTAATGCTAACTCTTTTTCATTTTTTACTGGTTTTGTCAATTTACCTATAGCTAATAATTCACGTTCATCATTATACAATCCTATACTAGTAACATAAGTTGCAAATTCTGAATGTGTTGCTACACCCAATAGTTTTTTTCCAATATTGTAACCATTAGTATTATAAGAACTAGTAGACCATCCCATCATACGATATGGAAATTTATCATAAACTGTATTTGTATATCGTGTTGACTTAAATGGGCCCATTGCAACACTACTACTATAACCTACTTTTAAGCTTTTATTTGTTGTATGTTGATATTCATTTTCATCTACAACACAAACATATTCTCTTTCATAAATTGTTTGAGTAGAATTAAACTTTAACGTAAACCCATCAGCGCCAGTTCCTGTACCAACAGTCGTATAAGACCCTGTATTAGTTATTACAATAAGACCATCATTATAAAATACATTACCTATAACGCTACCACTATAATTCGCGTCTGGTGTTTTACTAGCATAACTTGAAGAATAAGCAACATCATAAATATTTCCGCGGCCATCATCTTGTAAAATATAAGTAACATCAGTACTATTATCAGTAAGTCTAATTGAGGATGGTTGTATACACTCACCATAAAACTTTTGAGGTACAGCTATAACTGTTCCCGTATTATGTAATTGTCTTGTATATGGTCTTCTAAATGGTAAAGCAGTATTATCTAGTTCATCAGTTGAAATATATTCTACAACTCCTTTTGAACTTGTAGGAACTCCATTAATGTAATCAATATAACCTCGTATATTCGTTATATCTTTATAATATAATTGATTTATATTATGATATGTTGGAACTTTATAAAAAACACTCGCCGATATAGTTTTAGAATCTGCAGTACCAGTACTAAAATTATAAAGATTTGAATCAGTACCTTTTATAATAGGTATAGCATAAAGTCCACTACCACTATCTACTTCAGTAAACGTAAAAGTTTTATAAGTCTTAAACGATGATATTAAAACATTTTCAGGTTCAATGTTTTTATAAATAGGCATATATGAACCTCGTTAAAAATCTAGTTTTACTTTTATTAAGGCTTCCCTCGATGGTGATTTTAAGATTGGTTTACTTAATTTTGCTATTGCTAATAATTCACTAGTATTATTATAAAGTCCTACTGTTGTTATATAAGTTTTTGGATCTGATCGTAATCCAGGTATTACCATTTGTGTACCTGCATTTGACTTTGTATAATATGTTTCATTAGATGTCGCGTTAAATTGACCTGCATTAGCTCTAATAAAATAATGTCGTGAAGTTATTGTTTCTTTTCTTTTTGCTTGAAAATATGCACCCGTCTTTATAGTATTATATAATAATCTATCGTTTCTATCATCAGAATTTGAACCTGTTACTGTAGCCATACCTATTCCACCAGAACCGGCACCTGGAACCACTTGTAATCTTTTAGGATTTAATAACATTATACCAAGACTTGGATAAAATGATCCATATGAACCATTAGTACTATCTGTTGATGCAGCTTCATTTATAGTAGTTCCGCCACTTAATGTACCACTAACAATATTATATTCAGGAGCAAAGTTTCTCTGATTAGTAGTACCGCCTGCATTAGCCGAAGAATCATCAATTAATTTTATAACACCGCTCCCGGCATTTAATCTTAATTCCCAACCATTTGGTTCTAACTCTTCTCTGATACGAGCTCTATTAAAAACAATTGCATAAACTTGATCTACAGCAGTATTGCCACCGAATGTAAACATACTCGTATTAGGTGGATTAATCATATTATTAATCTGACCATACACAGCTGCTGTCGTTCTATCTCCAGTAGCTCCTTTTGTTCCTAATGAACCACTACCACCTACATGACCATATGTCACACCAAATTGAACTGATGCGGATGCGTTTGTAGATGGATCATATCTATATATATCAATACTATAATCACCAGTATTTGAATATTGTGTAGATGATGTAAAAAACGTTGTTATGTTAGATACTCCATCTTGAAATACTCCTGATGTAACAATGGCAACGTCTTCCATTCTACTATCTGCATTTAATTGTGTAAAAAAAGCCATAATTTTATCTCCTATTTACGATTGGATTAACTGAATAGTCCGCTCGTCTGTTTATTATGAACCAAATATCCTTCAGCAAAATAATTATGAGTTCCATCAACTTCAAAATTATATACTGTTACTGATTCATCACTTAATTCAATTGTCTTAATTGTGTGCTCTAATCCATCTACATGAAGTATTTTATCACCTATAGATAAATCTCCTGCTTCTATCCAATTACCATTAGAATAAAATGGGTGATTATCTGTAGTTTTTATAATTCCATTTATAATCATATAATTATGAGGTGTATGAATAAAAGTTTCCATTACTTTCGAATTCATAATTGTATTAGATTTCAAATCAAATGATTTAACCATATCACCAACAGTAATATCTTCAATAAATTTCATACCATTTGCCATTTGAATTTCTGTTCCCTCAATGAAGCACGAAGGTCCACTAGAATCATCGGAACTACCTTGTGTACTGTTAACTGTTATATTAACAATAGCAGTTATACCTGAGTCAACGCCTGTAACTGTTACAGTAGTTGTATTGTTGGGAGATGGATTACTAAATTCTTGAGGTATCAACGTAACTTCAGAAGCTTGTAACGTCCAGGCTGCTGGGTTGCTGGAAAATCTAACTATATTTATATTTGCAAGTTGAAACGTATAATTTTCTCCAGTCGCGGATCCACCTCCTATCGTGTCTGGATTTATAGTTATAGGAGTAGGTGGGGTAATATTAGTTATGTTAAGGTCTTGAATGTATATTTGTGCTCCTGCCAGTGAGTCGTGAATTAGATGACTCATAAACCCTGTTCTATTTGGTATTGCTTCCATTAAATTCATATTTTCTATAACTGCGCCGTAAGAATCAGTACCGTTAGGATGATTTACATCATATAAAGTGTAATCAATTTCCTCATCGCTAAGGGCGAATTTATCAATATTGAATTCTCCTTGTGAAAGTTTTTGTCTTCCAACTTTAGTTAAAATTGCGTCTACAGTTATTGTTGTGTTGTCTAAAAATCCCATATCTTTACTCCGTTTAATAAAATTTTGGATCAGTTACATCTGATGTACTTTGTTTTGCCACAGCATTAGCATCTGGATTTGCTATTACAGTTATACTAATTACCTTAATTATTTCTGAAATAATACCTCGTACAGTTACAGTAGTTGTAGCATTGGGTGATGGTGCACCAAATATTTGAGTACGTAACCTCGCATGTGGTCCAATTCTTGTCGTAAGTCCTGGATTATCTCTAAATTTAACTACACTTGGATTTTCAATTGTAAATTCATAATCTTCATCTATACTTGGACCTACTGTTTCTGGAAGAACTGATATTATATTGTCCCAAGTTCGGCCAGGGTAATTAAGTCGTGATAAAATAATATCTTGTGATTCTTGAGCTTCATGTCTAATATAACTACCAAGTTTTGACCTACCTGGACTAGCTTCTAATAATGTAGCATTTTCTAATATTACTCCAAATGAGTTAGTACCACTCGCGTGTTTTCTATCATGTAAAGTATAATCAATTTCTTCATCGCTAAGGGCGAATTTAGTAATATCTACTGTACCATAAGTAGATAATAATTCTCTACCACGTGTTGTTAAAATCGCGTCTGTAGTTAACGTTGAATTATCTAATACTCCCATTAATTTATCTCCTATTGTTCATCATCGTTATTATCTCCATCACCAATACTTCCATCAGAAGTATTAACTGTTATACTAACAATAGCGGCTAAACCTGAATCAATTCCTGTTACTGTTACAATAGTTGTAGCGTTGGGAGTTGGATTGCCAAATTCTTGAGCACGAAGTAGTGCACCTGGTCCAACTAGTGTCACAAGTCCATAATGATTTCTGAATCTAACTATATTTGTATTTCCGATTGTAAACGTATAATTTTCTGATGGTGCTCCTGTTGTAGTGGGGGTTATAGTTACAATAGCACCTGCATCAACGTCGGTATGAGTTAAAGTTTCAATATTTAATTGAGCATCTGCTACAGACGTATTAACGAGATGACTCATAAATCCTGTTTTATTCGGCATCGCTTCCATTAAATTCATATTTTCTATAACTGCGCCGTAATAATCAGTACCGTTAGGATGATTTACATCATATAAATTATAATCAATTTCTTCATCGCTAAGGGCGAATTTAGTGATATTAAATGTCCCTAGTGCAAGTCTTTGTCTACCTTGTTTTGTTAAAATAGCGTCTACAGTTAACGTAGAACTATCTAATATTCCCATTAATTTATCTCCATAAAAATAATATTTATACTATAACTATTCAAAAATAAATATCTATAATTAAAATTTTTACACATTTTATTATCAGCCCTCATCTATTCTCAATTTAGATATTCCAACATCAGTTGGTACTGCCACAGTAGGTGCAGAAGTTTTAACGATTATTGGTAAATCTCCGTCTATTGTTGTATATTTAGTATTTTTTACACCCTCAAAAAAACTTCTATTCCATGCTAATACTTTATCATATTCTGGATCTAAATCTGTAGCATGTACTGATTTTGAAGTATAAAAATTTATAGTTGGATCGGCTGTATATCTTGAACTCCTATCAAAATCGACTGAACTTGTATAGAAAAATTTATATACTTTATTATGTTCTGACAATTTTTGTGCCGTGGCCATTGCCCCAGTTGGTTCACTAAATACATAATTTGGACCACCATATTTAGCAGACCCACTTATATATAAATTTCTATCTTCATAATTATCATTTGTAGCAAATCTATATAAAGACGGTTCTCTAAAAAGCCGTTCAGCAATATTTGCATCATAATTTGGATATTCTGTTTCAATCGTTACAAGTGAACGACTATCTTCATGTTCTAATTCTGTTCCGAAAAGTGTGACATTAATAGTATCTTCATAATATGGTAAAGTAAATGATGGATTATTTCTTTGAACTGGGGATTTTGGTCTTTCAAAAATATTACCTTCAATTACTGTTCCCATATGTGGCTTCGCTCTTGCAGGAATTAATTTTTTTAATTGTTTAAATACAGATTGATCATAATATTTTATAACTCGCATATAATCCCAAAAATTAGCACTACCTGAACCAAATGAATACTTTTTAAAATACTCATTTGAAACATTTCTTAATCCTCTATATTCTGGTTCAAGGTTATCTCGCGGATCACCTATATATTGATTAAAATCTAAATTAGCAAATGATAAAAGTATATCTTCATTTACTACGTCTACAGGTGAAAAATAAATTCCGAGTTTTGATGAATCAATTGGTGAAAGGTCATTAGAACTAGCATCCCACCTTTCAGTTTTACTTAATACTGCTCCGCTACCACTTAATGCATTATCTTCTAATCTTATTTTACTTGAAAGTCTACGAGTTGGTCCATAATTTGGTACCATAGTTTTTGTTCTGTCAACAACTGAATGAAAAAAGTTATTTCCGCCAAAACCTTGTGCACTACCACTTTGAGTATAAGTTTGATTAGCACTCATATCTCTAATTGAATCTCCATTTGATAAAGATGTATTATCATCAAATGAAAATCTTCGTACTAAATGATAATAAGATGAAGATGGACTATTACCAACATATGATTTAGGATTTGAAACATGATTATCAAAATAACGCTCTTCTAATGGTTCAGTCCATAATCTAAATTCCATCATAGAACCACTTAATTTTGCTGCACTAAAAGGTGTTGTAGAATTACCGCCGATAAATAAATCACCACTACCTGTCCAAGATGCGTTATATGATTGTGAAGTTGCGTTAGCGCCTGATATAATTAAAGTAGTATTTGATGTATGTAACATTCTATCTAATCCGCTGTCATACTTTTTAACAAATAAGTTATAACCAAAAGAATCAGTAATTGTATCTGTATTTGGTAATATCTTTCTTATAGATACATCATCCCAATAAATAGTTTTACCTCCCCCATAATTTCTCAATGTAAGTCCTAATCCTGTAGTATTAGGGAAATTTATTTTTTTTGTAACTGTAATTTGTTTCCACTCAGTTTCATTTAACCCAACAGCATGTGCTGTTCTTACACCGCCAGTATCCGCTGTTCCAGGAAAACTACCACCGGCGCCTTCACTATGATCATGATTAACAATATTACCACTAGAATCCAATTCATAAACTCTTATTCGTCCAACAGAATTTACATTACCAGTAGCTACTTTAGCATAAGCAGAAATTGTATAACTTTCACCTTCACTTACAGTAGCTAAAGATGCACTTAATGTAGGATATGTATCAAGTCTTTTAAACAATCGTGTATGAGAATGATAATTTCCAGTAGATGTATTAACGTGTTTTAAACTTTTTGTTCCAGTTCTTGCTACACCTGAACCACTTGCTATCTCTATTCTACCTCTAAATGCACTATCTTCACCTGGTATAAAAGGTGGACTAAATAATGAACTTGTTTCAAATGATGGATATGGAAATAACTCTGGAGTTACTTTTTCCTTTTTTAACATGACTGAATAAAATTCACCATCAAAAATTGGTAATAATGAAGAACTAATTTCTTTATACCCGTCTGAACCAGACAACATAAATGAAACTGTTCCGTAATTATCAGTAGAACCATTATCTTTTGTTTTAATAGCCCATTGTGTATCTTTTTGAACAAGAATTTGATCTGATCCAGATATTGATTTGAATCTAAATTCTACTGTATCAGGTTTTCTACTACTATTAGTATCGTTTACCCATGTAGTTTCTACATATTGTGAACCACTAAATCCTAATGCTCTTGTAAATTTTCTTGATATTTCAAACGACGGTCTTTGATCAGCATTATCCATTCCACCATATTCTCTTACTCTCAAAATAGAAGATGGTATACCATAACAATTTAATATTCCCTTTAAAGAACCAATAGTACCTTTAGATTTTAACAAATATGGCATACTCGCTATTAGTCGTTTTGTTGTTTCTTTTGAAATATCTCCTTCGGGTGGTGAACTTAAAGAACCAGATGTATAAAGTGTATATGTAGTACCACTTAATTTTTGTCCAAAACCAATTCTACTTAAATCTAATAAATCTTTACCATCGTGTATATCCCACCCCAAAGATTGAGCTAAATTAAAAATTAAATCTTTAGAAAATCCTTCTGTTAAATCATTTTGTCTATCTGTTATATCTGATAGTGCTTTTATATAAACCCAAAGTTCATCAAATTGCTGACCTATCATATCTATAAAATCTAAAAAATTTATATCTGAATTTTCACTTACATGTGGTGGTAATAAATTTACTAATCTATTTGGATTATCTCTATCATATAAAGAAGCGGTATATATCTGACCTGCTTGTGATTTATGTGAACCATACCAAGTAGTAAAATCACTATGAGAAGAACCTACTGGTTTAAATGGATCTGCATAAGTACCAGTACCTGTTTTAGGCCAAGAAGAATCTATAAACTCACCCATTGAACTCGAAGCATAAGAAGAACTTATATTATAAAGATAAGTTTCATATCCATCAAAATTATTTTTTACTGCTCGTATTTTATTATCATAATTTCCTAAAGTATATGCCGACCCTGAAACTCCAACTAATGACGCGCTCTCTGCAGTATATGATTCTATCTGTTGAATTTTATATTTAAAGTTTTTTAATCTTTTTTCTGCAGATGAAAAATTGATATAATTTTCAAATTTAGTATAATCTATATTTAAATCAATTGGTTTATTACTACCACTTATATATTTATCAATTATTTGTTTCTGTAAGTCTGAATCTGTAGTAATTAAATCATTATAACTCTTTAATTCTGTAGTTCGTTTAGTTATCGGTGAATCTACTGGTACTGAATCTGGAACTCTTAAAACTAAAACATCTTCATCTTCTTGATCATATGCTACCAATTCAACTATTTCTGTTTTTTGTGGTAACATTTCTCTTACTATATAAGTATTATCTTTTTCTTCTATATCCTCTGGTAGTGATTCATATAATTTAAAAATTACAGAATATGGTACTAGAGGAAATGTTTCTATATCAGATTTTATATTTGTAACTAAATGCTTTTGATCACCGCCAAAATGTAAATAAGTATATAAATCTCGTTTATAGTTTGTTTTGTAAGTAATCATCCAATCGTTAAAAGTTGAGTTTGCAAGTTTATAAACTCCTTCAGGATATTGCGTTGGAAATAAATTATTCGCCACTTTATCTCTGATCTCTGCGAAATTTACATTAAGTGTAAGTACATTATTACTTACATTTTCTATTTTTGCAGTAAACGGTCCTGTAATTGGTACAATATCTGGAAAGCTGGGTACAACTCTTACTTCTACTATTTCTGTAGCAATATTATAATAATTTTGACCCATATCTACAGATCCAGTACCATCTTCTAAACCTTGAATGGTACAACGGATTTCCCAATCTGAATAATCTGATAAATTGAAGTCTTTGTAGACGTTGCCAGGGATGGTCCATGTGCCACCATGCATGGGATTTGGGATAGTTACTAGCTTAGGTTGTTGAGCTATAGTTTCCCAAGTACCGTCTTTTGGTCTCTGTTCAAATAAATAACCTTCTACTTGCTCGTTATCCCACATAGCATCTATAGTTACTATAATTCCGGAATTATTTTCCTGGGCAGCAAGTCCAGATTCTATTATATACCCAATACCATCTGTATCAACTACACCAGGCCCAAAATTAGTAATTGTTACAATACTGAATTGATCAGCTGGTGCGGGGTCTTCCTGTTGTGAGCTAATTAATTCTTCTATAGTAGGTGTTTCTATATATGGTATACTCATAACTTAATCAAGTCTAGTAGTTTCAATACAACAAGGTAAATGTAATGTAGAAGTTGTGATATCTTCTTTGATTGTTAATTTTATACCTATATGCATATCCCAACTGTTTAATGTAATTCTAATTTGACTACCATTAGTACTATTCATTTCTGTTATAATAAATCCTTCACCTCCTTGGTCTCCTTCTCGGTGTATTATGACATCTTCATCTGCCACAAGCTGTTCCCAACGGTTTATACCGGACGGTTGATCATTTTCCCAGCCTGTAATTTCCCATGTATAATTTATAGATGGATTTTCAGTTTCATCGGCTTCAGATCCTGCGGCGCCCATTAATCTAGAAACACTTTTTATAATAATTTCACCTTCAGGTTTATATGCCGGCGGATTAAATATACTGCGCCTTAAGCCTTTAATGTCGGCAAAGTTTTGGTCAGTGTTGATCGTTTCAAAATCATCCACTTTCACCTTGCGAGTAGCAAATATATTTACCTGGTGAGTCTCCCAGTGCCAACCGATTGCTGAATATACACCTGATTTATCCATAGCTTCAGGAATTATATCATCTGTTATCCCAGTGAATCTCTCATATATTGCGCCGTTGGGTGACCTTATACCTTCTGCAGAACCATCTTCTAGTAATGCTGTGTCGTAGTTGGAGATATAAAAAAGAGCTTGAAGGTTTTCCTGCGAATATAATTCGTCAGTAGGTGCATCTGGTGATATCCATCCAGGGGGTGGTGGTCTTTGATATTGATCAACAATAAAAACATCAGGTAACGTTATTGTACCACCTACCATTTGTTGTAAAAACTGTGCGGTTGAATCTTCTACTTCTAATTGATAACTTTGACCAAGTCCATTACTGTCATCTTTGAAGTTTAAACCGCTCAAGCCTTGTATTCCTGACGACTTTACTCTTTTATTTATATGTTGAATGTTATAAAAATCTCTCAAATATTTTTCATCTTTGATATTTAAAGGAATTAATCTTACTTCTTTTCTAGTTGGTGATATTTCATGTATAAGATATTTATATTCTTTTATAAACAAACTTTTACCAATTTTTGCTCTATCTGTTGGATTACTTGGATCGAACTCTTCAGTATATCTCTCATTATTTATATCAACTAATACATTTTCATATGAACCCGCAACTTTTCTTAAAAAATTATATTTAACTACATAACGACCTCTATCATAACCTAATTTTCTTAATATAGTACCTGTTTTTAATTTTATTCCTTCTCCCTCATCATATATATAATCTCCACTATCAACTACAGCACTTTCTAAAAAAGTCTCATTTGTATCATATATTAAAACTTCAATATAATCATTGGGATTTTCAGTAAACTCTCCTCCTAAATATGCATGCTCTGCACTACTTAAATCAATATTTACTCCGGCATATAAAAGGTCTGAATCTATTTTATTTAATCTACTCATTATTCTATAGGATCTCCATTTGGTATCTTTTTTAATATAGACATCTTAAAAGTTTTTAAATCATTACGAATGTGTCCATTACCAAAAAAAGCAGATAAACTTAAAAATATCCTTTTCTGATTACCTTCTATACGCCACTTTCTAGTATCTTCTGCTATTGCATTTTTTACAACATCTCCATTTGCCATTCCTTCTGGTAATTCGTCCGTATATAAATCTTCTGCTAATTCAGTTATATTTCTATCAATAATACTCTCTAAATTATTTGTTTTAATATATACTTTTTGTAACCTATTATTTACTGTAAGTTGTTTTTTTCTTTTATCTATTACGTCAGGAAGTAAAACAATATCAGGATCATTTTTTGCTGCTAACAATTCTGCTGTAGTATATTTTGACCAATCTAATTCATTTAAAAATGTATAAAGACTATTATTTATATCTACATCTTCAATTCCTAATCCAGTAAAAATATCCTCAAATGAATATAACACATTATCTTTTCTAAAATCGTTTTCTGATAAAGCTGCCATACCAGCAAGATATTTTGTTCTTAATTGTTGAATAAATTCTTGATAAAACTCTACATTTTCTAACTCAACTCTTGTATATGGCATTACAGCGAAACCTTAAATGTAAATCCTTCATCAAAATATTGATCTGTTTCGTCTACCGTACCACTACCACTTACTACTCTAAATCTAAGAGTGTAATATCTTTCTGGTTGATAACCATTCATCCAAAGATTAAAATAATTACCAGTTGAATCACAACTTAATTTAGAACCACTACCAAAAGGTACTATAACATCTTCTGTTTCGGCATCTACAATTGAATAGTATGAAGAACCACTTGGTAAATATTTTGCAGTTAAATTAGACGGTGTTGTTGAATATGTCTTATCTGGAAATCTTTCACGACCGACAACTCTAAAACGAGTTTTAGATTTTTCTTTATATTCTTCTCGTAATCCTTTCATATAAAAAACCGTATCCTCTAAATTAGTTCGAGATAATGCTGATAATGAGCCCGTGGACCATTTAGAATCGTCCCATACAACTTCCAAAGTTGGTGGATATTTTGTATGAGTATCAGATGAGAAAAATGCTAAATTACCAAATCTATCTGTATTACCTTCATCACTACCAGTATTTGCATTCGCTATACTACCACTACGTTTAATCATAAAACCTTCATTAGGTATTGAACCACTCAACCAATTTTTTACAATATCTGTTACTTCCATCCTCATATCTGAAGTTTTATGATTAAATCCAAAAGACTCTTGAAATCCACTACCAGAATACCATTGGCCTCCAGATGAACTTACCGTATTAAGCCAAAGTTTTCCATTAGTTTTACCGTGTCTATATATCCAACTTGCCCCTTCTATAGATATTGGATTATCATACGTATGACCTTCTCCCATTGTCCAAGAACCACTTATTGGGTGTGCATATAAACTTTGAGAAACTGCTAAATTACGTGAATGAGCATCATATAAATTTAAATAATATCTTGAACCCCATCTAGCAGTTTTACTTGGTGCTGGTATTAAACTGGATCCTATTGAACTAGAAATAAAACTTAAATCAAACTTTATTAAAATACGAGAAACATTTACTGACGCTCCTGTATCACTGACATCTTTTTTAATTTCTAATATCTCATCTAAACCGGCATTTAAACTACTACTAGCCTGATATAATGTTGTATCTTTTTCTGCAAATGTAAAATAATGCATCTATCTATCCCCCAGTACCTAAATTATCACCTAATACTTTTCCTTGTATATCAGAATTAGGATACTTAACTTCAAAAATACTTGGGTCTAATGCAGGATATAATATACCTTCTATCATCCCACTATCAATATCATAAAAATTACCTGAATATCCGTCCGCTAATGTATACTTATTTTTTATTAATATTGATAAATTATTAGGATTATTTTCCTTTGGCGGTACTACTGTAGCAACTCCATCAATTAATGACAATTCATATGCTATATCTGATAACACTATTGGTTGTCCAATTTGCCATCTATCAATATTAAAAAAATCTTGAACTGCTGCTATACATCTTAATAAAACATCATTCTTATTAAATCCTAGTTTTGTTAATATTGCAAAATCAACTGCGATGTTTATAATATATGCATCTTTAATATTAATTGCATCAGTTGCTAATCTATATTGTGATAAATAAGTTTTTAAATTTCCTTTTACTGTTTGATTTAACGGTGCTAAATTTTTGTTTGCATTATATCCAAGAGTATATAAATTCATAGCCAACGGATTTGGTATTCTTACTGAAACTGATTTGACTGATTTACCAACATCATCGGCTGTAATCAAACTATTTTGATTTGATAATCCCATAGATTCATTAAGTTGATCATCTTGTACCATAAATGCCTTGGCTATATTACCATATTTAGATGGTAATGAATACGTTCTTACTATATAATCTTCTTTAGTAACTGCTCGTTGTTGAGCTTGATAATATGCAAGTGCACTTTCACGAACTTCTCTAATACTTTGTCCTGCAGAACCTCCAGTTGCTGGGTTTGGATTAGTAACTGCCAATGAATCTTTAGCGTTCTGTACTAACGTAGATGATAATAAATTAGCTTGAATACCAAAACTAACACTTGATATTGCTGTAATACTATTTGCATTAGCATTATCACTAATACCTCCACCATATGCATATTTAACTGTAAGTGTTGTATTAGATGGGGCTAATCCAAAAGCTTTTGTTTTTAAAAAATTTGAAGGGTCAAATGCTTTTGTTAAATAAGATGGACTACCTGGTAAAGATGAACCTACTGAACTTGGATTTGGTATAATTTCTTCATCTGGATTATCTGAAATACCAGCCCCAAATCGTAATATTGTTTTATCATTCGCATCTATATAAACATTAAATCTACGAGAAGTTTTCTTTAACTTTAAAACATAAGGAGCAGTATCTCTATTAATAACTGATGTTGGATCTGTACTATCATTGTTTTCCATATCCTCAAAAATAGTATCTCTTGCTAAAGAATCTACTTCATACCAATTATTACCATCACTATCTGTTACTGAAATTATTTCTATAACATCTGTGTTTGATAATTTAACTTGTGAATACTTTTCTGCTGAAGCGAACGTGAAAGTTTCTGAAGCTACTGTACCACTTTCTGCCTTAACTTTTTTCTTTAATAAAAATTTAGTTGTAACGCCATCAGATATTTCAAATACAGTAGTTTCACGTGGACTATATGAACTTGTGAATTTAAAATTGCAATCTTCTAATGTTCTAAATGTTGTTCCAGTAGCACTTGCGTTTACAGTCATTCCGGCTTTTACATTTAATGCATATCTATAATCTGCTGTGCCATCTACTGTGGGAATTGTTTGAAATACATCTAACACTACTGATGCGGGTGATGTTACTTTAGGTTTATAACCAAATGATTGTGCAATATTATATACATTTCGTTTTTCTTCTGCATACGCTAATAATGATTCTCTAAATTGTGAATCAATATAATAAGAAAGAACATCACCGACATATGCGGCCATTTCTATGAACATCATACCCGGTGAAGCCTCATTAAAATCATTATATGTATTTGGAAAATAAACTTTAGCAAATTCTATAAGATTATCTCTAAAATCACTAAAATCTTTATTAAGATAATTTACTTGTTTTACTACATTCTTTTTTACACTTGTGCGGGCCATTTATGTTTCCTATTTAAGTTATTGAATCAAATGCTACTAATACAGTATTTTCTCTAAATGATTCAATAATAGTTGAATATTTTATTTGTATATAAATTTTACTTGTGTTACCATCATCAGTTAAAACTTCTATTTCATTTATAATAATATATGATAACCATTGTTCAACTGTATTTTTAATATCTGTTTCAATTGTTTCAAGTAAATTATCATCTACCTGTTCAAAACAAATTCTTCTTAAATTACTACCAAATTCTGGTTGATAAACTCTTTCTCCTTTTTGTGTCAAAAGTAAATTTGTTAAATTATACTCTGCTTGTTCATAAGAAGTTTTTGTTAATTCAAAATCTGTCATTATACCTTTTCTAATAGGATACGTTAATCCTATATAAACATCTGGATCTAAATCTAATTCTTTAGCACTTGACGGCATTTATCTTATCCTTTTTTATTCCATAGCTTTCATTAATTTACTATAATCACGAGTTAAAGCATCTGTAATGTGTTCTGGAACATCTTCAACTGATTTACCAGCTTTTTGAAGTGTATCTACAGCTACCATATCTCGTTTAACTTCTTCTGATTTACCATAGCCCATAAGTTCACCCATACGTGAAGTATCAAAAGTATCTCCGCTTAATGTTGGGTATTCTTCAGATCGTTTATCTCTTTTTGAAAGCCCAACAGTTTCATTTAGAACTTTATTTAAAGATTTATTTTTAGTAAAATGTTTTTCTTCACTTGGTTTTGAAACTTGTGGAACTACATCTTTTAATTGAGTAATAGTTTCTTCTTTTATAAATATCTTTTTTATTTGTTTTTTCACTTCTCTACGAACTGCTTCTTGTATGATTTTTTGTAACTCTTGTTTAGTCATAATCAACTCCTTATAAGTTATTTAATTTTTCTATAGTTTCTAAATCTTCCATATTAACACCTACATTTACTCCTGATATATCCGGTTTTGGTATATCAGGTAACTCTACAGTAGGAAGTTCAGGTAACTCTGGTATTTTTGGTAAATCTGGTATTTTAATATTTGGATCTGCTGTCATTACTTGTTTATTTAAAAATGTTTGTTTTGTAATTACTTCGGTTACAGTTTTTATATTATCAAACAAACTTTTTGCATCACTTGCAACTTTAGGCCAAGCTTGAGCTCCGGCAGAAACTAATATAGATTGAATTCCTGATAATATTTTCATTATACTTGATTGAAATTCTAATAATACATCACCTCTAACTGTTGGTACAAATACAGCTCTTGGGTCTCCCATTTTTATAGTTTGACCTTTACCTGCATTTATAAAAACTTCATCTCCTTCTAAATATAAATTTTTTGAAGCTCTAATATTAACATTACCATTTCTACCATTAAATATTAATTTATCAGAATTTATAATAATACTATTACCTTCGGCTATTAACTCTTGACCTTTATATTTACTATTTGAATTTCTTATAATATATTTTTTACCTGTAGATAAATAAATTGAATTTTTATCTTTATTAATATCTTCTGGTATTGGACCCCCACGATTAATTACATTTTTCATACTTTTTACATCGTCTTCATCTCCTGATTTAATCTTACCTTGTATATCAGTTCTTTGTCCGGATCGTATTTTTATAACTGGACTATTATCATTACTTCCTAAATTTATAGAATTACCAAATCTACCATGTAATATTAAATCACCCTCCTCTGCTTTTACTTGTCTAATAGATCCATTTCTTTCAAATCTTTTTCCAAACTTTGTAAGTGCAGTCGGTGGTGATTCTCCAGTTCCTATATAACTTATACCGGGAACTGAATTTTCATTTACTAAATTAAAAGTATTTAATGTATTCCAATAATAACTTTTACCATTATAATTACCTACAACAACTAACTCACCAACAACAGGATAATTTTTTATTTTTGGATCTAATGGTCTTACTAATTGTGGTCCATCTTCTGGTTTTATACTTTGAGATTTATTGATTACAAATCTACCTGCTACGGCGCCATAATAAGAATAATTTGGATGACCGTCTTTTTGTTTTGGTAAGTCTTCATAATCAAGTAAAACCTTTGTAACTTCAAATGTTTCTAATTCATAAAAATCAAATTGTTGATGATTAATTTGTTGTTTAATTAGACTAATTACTTTACCAATTGTAGGAACACCACCAGGTATACTTGTACGTGTATCCTGTGATAGTTTTTGTCTATAAGCCATTTAGTTAGCCTTTTTTACTGATTCTATTTTACTATGTATTTTATCTGATTCTATTTGTATGTCTTTTATACTATCTTCTAATCCCGAAAGTAATTGTTCTTTTTCTTTATCAGATAAACCATACTCATCTTCTGAACCGACTCTACTTTCAGCGGAAATAAGTCTTTGAACGATACCAGCCATCTTAACAAGTTGGTCATCATTTTTGACATTAATTTCTAAATACTCTTTAATCATAGGAATTATTTGAACAGCAGTATCTCCATCCTTAATGAATTGAACAAGTTCTTTTGTCAACACATCAAGTTGTTTACGATTATATTCTGTATTTTTGTAAATATCTTTGAAAAGTGATGATAGTGATTTACCCTCAAAAATTTCATAATCTATAGCCATAATTTACCTTATATATTATTACTCAATTATAAATATTATACAACCTAAAAACTTTGATATATAAATATATATCGAACTTTATTATTTATTGTTATAATAGTTATTATTGAAGGTTTCTTGGTTGTTAACTGAGGAACTTTTTAGTTTCTAACTAACGGGAGAAGACCATGAAGGAAATCATAACAATGGTCAAAGGATACGTTGACGACTTAGCTCATCTAATGTTATCTTTTGTAGCTATCGGTACTGTTTCTGAAATAATATTTGGAAGTGGTATCTTTGGTGTCAACGTTATAGGTAACCTGACATCCATCATAAACAGTTTCGGCGAATCTGGTTTCGCTGGACTCGTCGCGTTGTTGGTGTTGGTGGGTTTATTTCGTAAGTAGGTACGGAATAAAATAGTTTGATAGTCCTACACTATCGGACAAACATAAAAGGGGAACGTTTTAGTTCCCCTTTTTTTGTAGAGCGAGAGATGAGATTTGAACTCACAACCACCACGTTGGCAACGTGAGACTCTACCGTTGAGTTACTCTCGCTAAATTATTTCTCATTAATTATTTGTGCCGTAAAAGTTTTAAATTTAGCTTCTTTCTCTGTCCAATATCTTGTCGGTAAATTAGCTTTATCACAAAGACTATCTAACCATTGCTCAAATGACCATCCAATTTCTGTAGCTACTTGTGGAAGATAAACTGCACTCTTACCGCCACCTTCAACTATTAATCCGTGTTTCCCAATTTCTATATCTTCTAATTTAGTTTCTTTCAATAAAGATAATACAGATATTTCTATTTCTAACTCATCTACCTCATCAAAACGAACTGGAGGAAATCTATGGTCATTTAACGCTGAGTTTCGTGTTGATGTGATTATATTTCTTGCTAAAATATCTACTGGTACAATAACTCCTATACAACCACGTAATGTTTCATTCTTTTTTAATGTAACAAATACTCCTGCCTTCTCATTAAAATATGGGTCTGTTAATTCTGGTTGAGGAGTATGTCCTAATCCTTTAACGTCAGAATTTAATGTCCATCTTGCCAAATCTATTGCTTGTTGTTCTTCTTTAATCATTCCAAAATGCTCCTATTGATGTGTAACCTACTACTCTATTTCTGTCTCCAGCAGTATCACCAGAGTTTCTATAATCTAATACTTTGGGTTTAATACCTAATTTCAAAAAAGACATTATAGGACCAAATCCACATGCCTCAACTAATTTATTGTCATGTGCATCAACCAAATCTGGTATCCTATCCATTGAAATAAAACCTAAAAAATG
>Ga0080013_1003058_pt1 | contig 18326 bp, 23 predicted proteins | sample ETNvirenome_6_85_FD_69236 | JGI IMG/M metagenome (GOLD analysis project Ga0080013, IMG submission 69236) | Marine viral communities from the Pacific Ocean - ETNP_6_85 (SPADES assembly) (version 2) | ecosystem: Environmental > Aquatic > Marine > Oceanic | place: Pacific Ocean | collected 2013-06-19 | reverse complement strand
GGCGAAGAATAGAGACTTCTGGGCACCAGGCGGCAATAAGCGTTCTGCTGCAATCACTAAGTCCAAGCAGCGTCACGCTTACAAGATGAAGAAAAGAAAATTAGCAGCTCAGAAAAAAGCTGTAAATCAGAAGATCAAGGGGAGGAAGGGTTAATCCTCCTCCAAGAAAACATCGAGGGTTTCTTCTGAAGTCATTACTTCATGCCAGAAACCAGGAATCAGCATGATGTCATCTGCACTATCGGCTTTACCGAGGGTGATGACATCTGCCATGAGGTTGCCAGTTGTGACATAAACCATGTTTTCTCCACCCTCGCCATTGACCTCAGGAACGGATGCAAGGAGTCCTTTTAATTCGCGAACAGTGAAGCCTTCTTCTTTAATGATTGGTGCAGGCATTGGGGTTGTTTGAAATCAATGCTAATTTAAACCAACAATTGACCCTGTGGGTTATTCATGGCTGAAAATCAAGTTCAAGAGGCTGTGCCTCTCGAGGGCAACGAGGACATTCAAAACCTCAGACAACAAATCGACGCAACCAACCGAAAAAACAAAGAGTTGCTCGAAGAGAAAAGACGCTACGTAAAGATCGAAAAATCTTTAGAGTCTCTTGGTGAAGGAACAGACGTAGATTCACTCATTGAGTTCAAGCGAAATGCGGAGCAGACTGAGTTAGAAGCAAAAGGAGACTATGCAAAGGCTCGTCAGGCTTTGGAGCAACAGTTCAGAGAGGCCACAAAAGAAAAAGACGAGCGGATTAAAGAACTTGAAACAAAAATCAAAGACTTGGAGCTTATCGCCCCAGCACTTTCGGCGTTGGCACCGCTCGTTCATGACACCGACTATGCGATGAATGCATTAGGTCGGGATAATTTCGAGGTACAAGAAGATGGCACTGTTTGTCTTGTTAATGGATATGACCGTTTGCCTGTAAAAGAAGCAGTTGAAAAGATATTGGCCGGATCAGATAAATTCAAATGGGTTGTAAAACAATCAACGCCTCAAGGTGGCGGCGCTCCAGTCGGCAGATCTTCTGGTGCAGGTGTTCCACCGGGAACTAAAAATCCATTTTCAGGTGCTGATTTTAATTTAAGTGAACAATCAAGGTTGTATATGAGGGATCGTGATATGTATGAAAGATTAAAAGCTGCTGCGAGTCGTTAATATATTGTTAATGACTCATGAGTGGGCTGCGCCCCTGTGAGTTAGGGCTGCGCCCAACTGTAAACAATCTCATAGGATCTAATGGCAACTCTCAGGAGCGACATTATCGTCCCCGAGGTTTTCATTCCGTATATCACAGAAGCAACCACCAATCTCGATAAGTTTTTACAGTCGGGAATTGTGCAGCCTCTAGCGGATTTGAATGCTAAGGAAGGCGGTGATTTCATTAACGCACCGTTCTGGTCAGCCAACCTTGCCGGCGACCAGGAAGTATTAACAGATAGCACAAGCTTGACACCTGGCAAGATCTCAACCGGCAAACAGATAGCGGTACAACTGCATCGCGGGCGAGCCTTCGAAGCACGGGATTTAGCAAGCATTGCTGCTGGGTCTGACGCAATGGCAGCTATCGGCAACAAACTTGCCGCATACATCGCCAGCGAAAAGCAGAAGGATCTTCTTGCTGTTCTTGAAGGCGTGTTCGGTTCGCTGAACAACAACAACTCAAGCAGTGCCCTTTTCGGTATGTGTCTTGACTCAGAAAGCGGTGACACACCGACTGTCTTGAGTGCAAGGACTGTTGCTGCTGCACGTAATAAGTTCGGTGAGCAAGGCGACAAGCTTTCCGCCGTCGCTATCCACAGCGCAACTTATTACGACTTAGTTGAGCGCAAGCTTATTGATTACGTTTCTACTGCTGACGCCCGTGGTACAACCACAACTCAGTCAGGCGGAACATATTCAGGCGCATTTGCTGGCGACGGTCGTGTTCCAACCTTCTGCGGTTTGAACGTAATTGTTTCCGACAATGTGACTACAACAGGGTCTGGCGCTTCTACTGAATATGCCGCTTATTTCTTTAAGCCAGGAAGCATAGGAAGCGGAGAGCAAGCAGAGCTCGACGTGGAACAAGATAGAGATATCTTGAGCAAGTCCGACGCCATCAGCTACGACGCTCACTACTGCTATCACGTAGCAGGTACTAAGTACGCTGTAACTACAGTCAACCCGACTGTTGCACAGCTAGCGACCGCCTCTAACTGGTCCAAAGTTTTTGAAAACAAAAACCTAGGCGTTTCAAGGGCTACCGTAGTTAGCAATTACGATTAACCGAGGTAACTAACTATGGCATCCATTTTTGAAGTAACAGCCGGCAAACTTGTCGGCCCGACTGTTGGAACAACAGTCACTCAGGCTACAAACAAAGGTACGACTGTCGTCGCAAATGCGGCTTCTGGTCAGATCACTATGAATAACGCTGCGCTAGCTGATGGCGCAGAAGTTACTTTCACAGTGACTAACGACACAGTTTCAGCAACAGACGTTGTTGTTATTAACCATGCAAGTGCAGGCACCGCAGGCGCTTACGTGGTTTCAGTAACAGCCGTTGCTGCTGGTTCATTCAAAGTTACTGTCGGGAATGTTTCCGGCGGTTCTTTGAGTCAAGCAATTGTGTTGAACTTTGTAGCTCTAAAGGGCGCATCTAGCTGATGGGCATGTTCTCTTTTCGGAGAGCAAAGGAACGTGAGGCTGCTGCTGAAGCGGCCTCTATTCCTGCTCCTAAGCCAAAGCGCAAACGTAAACCGAAGGTAAAACCTGATGGCGATCACGATAGTTGCGACAGCCGGAGCGGCGAACGCAAACAGTTATCTCGAACTAGCGGACGCACAAACACTGATTGATGGTCTCGTCGAAGACGACGACATCACGGCTTGGGCAACTGCAACAACAGATCAGAAGAATCGTGCGCTTTATACCGCAACGCAACGTCTTGACCGCGAAAGATTTTTAGGTTCAAGAGTCAACAGCACTCAAGCATTGCAGTGGCCACGAACTGGTGTGAGGAAACCGGACACTTATATCAATACTTATTCGATCGGCTTTCCATTCCGTTTAACTACTGATTATTACACCGATACAGAGATTCCGGACCAACTGAAGAAAGCACAGGCGATTTTGGCGTCTTATCTCAACAATAATAAAAGCGCCTTGAATCTGACAGGGCTCGAAGCTTATTCACGGGTTGGAGTTGGGGGCGTTGCTGTATCTCCATATAGATGGGGCCCGGTTTGGGCTGACAATATCCCGCCTATGGTGGAAAGATATATGACTGGGCTCCGCATTTCTGGACCCGGTAACATAGCCATTAAACGGAGCTAATCATGGTTACTTATTCCGGCGCAGAATACATCAGCGATACTGCTGCCCATACAGGTCGTTTTGGGTGTGTAAAAGCACTAGAAGATTCAGTTATTGGAACTCTTGTGGCTTCTGATATCACTGGCAACACCCTGACTTCAATAGCATTAAAGCAGAATTGTTCAATTGAAGGTGTTATCACTAGCGTCACATTGAGCAGCGGTTCTGTTGTTGCTTATCGGATCTGATGACTTTTGCCGCCGCGCTCCAGAAAGCAATTGATAACGTCAACAGCATCCCCGGATTAGGGCAGAGCATCACAATTCGACGTGCTTTGAATGGGAATTACAACGCTGACACTGGTGAGTTCCGGTATTCAAAAAGCGACACAGTAAAAAGTGCTGTCATCGGTGATGTAAATCAAAGAGAGGTTAATTCTCTGATTCAATCTGATGACCGTACTGCCACGATTTCGGCTGCTGGTGTATCTAATGCACCCACAACAGCCGATGAAGTCATGATCGGATCGGACGTCTTTCAGATCATCCGCGTCACAACGACAAAACAGGCTGGGGTAGATGTCTCTTACAAGATGTATTTAAGAGGATGACTAGAGAAATTCCTGCTAATGAAGAGATTGGCAAGTTTTTTGAAGAGGCTGCGAATGCCATACTTCATACTTGTGTTCTCGAGTGTGATGCTCGGCTGAAGCTTGCAACACCTGTTGACACAGGCACGATGCGAAATGCCTGGGCTATCGGCAAGAATAAAGATGCTGCATTTAAATTAGAAGACAAAAAAGGTGGCCCTAAAGTACCAAAGGCTCGTTTAGTCGCTGATGCAACTACGCAGGCAGTCAATATCGGATTAAGGAATCCACAGCGGCGTGAATATTCGGAGAAAGAAAAAGTCGGAAATACTTATGTCATTACTAATAACATGGAATACGCCGAAGCAATAGCGTTTGGAACGGGCCTGCCTCCTTCTTGGGGAGGCTCTCACAAGAGCAAGCAATGTCAGCCGGGCTATCCAGAGGCCATAGCAAAAAGTATGGAGAAGTGGGTCGAGCGAGAATTTGACAGAATGATTAGGTCAGGAAGGTTCTAATGGCTGCCACTAATCTCAACACTGTTCGCTCGACGATTGAGAAGAGATTGTCAACGGAACTTGCTACAGGGAACAGAATCCCTGTTGTTTTCCACAACATGTCATACACCCCGCCTAAAAATAAGAGCTGGTGTCAGTGCAATGTCAGCTTTTCAGGTAGCACTTATGAAGCGATGGGTGGAGTGAATTTAATAACAGGTTTGGTGCTCGTTAATATTTACACTGCGCAAGGCCGAGGCCCTGGTCCAAACTTTACAATCGGTAAACGTATTCGAGACCTCTATAATCGGATTAAAGTATCGGGTGTCTATTTCGACGCCCCGATCGGCCCCGAGGTGATGGCGTCAGCTAATCCCGAGGGTTACTTCCAAACTCAAGTGCGCTGCACTTTTGAAACCTTCGAGGAACTTTAATTATGGCAAAAGTACGCGGTGAGGATGGCTCAGTTAAATTTGAGTCAGAGGGTGGCACCCTTGCAACAATCGCAAATACAAAGAGCTGGAGTCTCAGTATTGAGAAAGAAGTTCTTGAGACGACTGTTCAAGGTGATAGCGCACGTTCACACATCGGTGGATTAATCTCAGGCTCAGGCACTGTTGAATTGATTTATGACAATGCTGCGACAGGTGAATCACTGAAGCTCATGGAAGATGTGCTTAGGGCAGATGACCCCGCAGACGCTTCTTTCGAGTTGTATTTAGACGGCACAAAGAAGATTGGCCCTTTCGCTGGCATTATCACGTCAGCAGAATTTGGATCAACAACTGGAGAAGTCGGAACCGTTTCTTGTTCCTTCACTACTTCAGGCGTAATTCCTGAAGCCATCTAGTATTAACCTAAACAACCCCAATTAAATGGCTGCACAAAAAGAGCGTACCGTGGATCTTCTCTGCGGTGCCTTCGCTACTGATTTGCAAGAACGCCGAATGTTTTCTGTTGAAAACCATGACGGTGAAAAAGTCGTTGATCTTTACTTCAAGCCAATCACTCGAGCTGTAAGGATTAGAGCATTAGAAAAAGCCGGGTCTGATAATGCGTTAAAAGCAAGCACAATAATGATGTGTCTTGCTGCTGAATTAGAGGACGGCACAAGAGCTTTTCATGAAGGCGATGCGTTGAAATTACAACGTGAATTGCCTGAAAAAGTCCTTGATTCTATTGAATTATTCCTACATGAAGTTCAGGGTGATGAGGAGATTGAAGAGGCAAAAAACGATTAGAGCAGGACAGTTGGCTTTACTTTGAGTTTTTCTTGGCCTGCGAATTAGGAATGCCGGTTAATCAACTAAGGAGGGAAATAACAGACGCCGAGATGGCGCATTTTGCTGCTTATTACGAAATAAAGGCAAAAAGAGAGGAAGAATCAATGGAGAAGGGCAAACATTCTCGATAGAATCGCATCATGGCTGAATCAATCCTCAGATTTAAGGTCGACGCCAAGGGCGCGATCCAAAAAATAAATCAAGTAACGTCGGCTGCTGGTCGATTAGGCAAGTCAGCACTGGGGGCAAGTTCACGGATCGGAGGGTTGACTGGGATCATTGGCCGTTTGGCATTAGTTGAAACAGGCCGAAGGATGGCCGGCGTTGCGGCATCTTTTAAACAAACAGAATTAAGGCTGAAATTATTGACGAAAGAATATGGAGAATTTGACAAAGCTAATGACTTCGCAGCAAAAGCAGCAAAAACATTTGGATTAAGTAGTTCGGAAGCTATCGCAGGTGTTACTGATATTTATGCACGTTTAAGGCCGATAGGTGTTGAGCTGAAAGATATTGAATCAACTTTCGTTGGTTTCAATACTGCTGCCAAGTTGTCGGGTGTTAGCGCTGGGGCCGCATCGGGCGCGTTCTTGCAGTTAGCGCAGGCTTTAGGTTCCGGCCGTTTACAAGGTGATGAATTTAGAAGCATCGCGGAACAATTGCCGAAGTTGAATCAGGTAATTGCAAAAGAGATGGATGTACCGATTGGGCAACTTAAGAAATTAGCGTCTCAAGGAAAAGTAACGGCTGAAGTTGTCATCAAGGCACTGAAAAGAATTGAGAAAGAAGGCGGCCCGGCGATTGCCGAGATCATGGCAAAAGACCCGACGCAGCAGATGAAGAATTTAGCGAACGCAACGGAGGATTTGTCAATATCTATCGGTAAAATTCTTTTACCTGCTCAGTTGCTTCTCATTAAGGGAATGACTGAGGGCGTCAAATGGTTAAATGATTTACCTGATTCTTTAAAAATTACGACTGTTGCATTCGCGGCGCTTGCTGCGGCGATAGGTCCGGTAGTCGTAGGGTTCAAGGCAGCAGCACGTCACGCGAGGGTTTTGAGAGTCGTTTTATTACGAAAGCTTGTTCCAGCCTTGAATATTACGAAAGCATCAGCAGGCCCTATTGTTTGGGCGTTATCTGGATTGGCTGTTGCAGCCGTGGTCTTTGGTAATGCTTTGGTTCAGCAAAAAAGAAAGCAAGAAAAATTCAATGAGCTACTGAAAGGCACCAAAGTCGAGGCGATAGAGGCACAGAAAGAATTAATTGAGCTTAGGAAAGCGCGGATCGACAGTATTCTCGCTTCAACAAAGAAGAGCGGTTTCTATAGAGGCCAGGCGGGAGATATTGCGATGTTGACGAAGAACGCTAAGGAGTTAGAAAAACAGTTAACTCAAATCAATGTAAGGCTTGCTGAAATACCAGGAGAATTAGCAGCCGAAGAAATTCAGAAGGCTAATGCTGCTATGCAGGCATTAGGAAGATCAACAGTACAAACATCTGCACAATTCCAGACTGCTTTTGCTACTAAATTCCAGTCGTATCTCAAGACGGTGAACGATTTTGGAGGACAAGTCGGAAATATAGTTGTAAAAGCCTTCAAAGGCATGGAAGATTCTTTGGTTTCCTTTGTCACCACAGGCAAGTTCAAATTTAAGGAGTTTGCTAACAGCATTATTTCTGACATGATCCGGATTGCTATTCGACAAGCAATCATCGCCCCATTTACTCGAGGTGTCGGCGGTTTTCTTTCAAGTATGTTTACCCCTGCTGCTGCTACTGCTGCTACTGGCCCAATAGCTGATGGCAGCAAGTTTGTTCCTCATCGAGCATCAGGCGGATCAGTTGCCGGCGGAAGTTCATACCTCGTCGGGGAAAGAGGGCCAGAAATGTTTACACCTAAGAGGAGTGGAAGCATTGCTCCAAATAGCTCAATGGGTGGCAATATCAGCATCAACGTTAATGTTGACGCAAGTGGCAGTGAAGTTGAAGGTGATGACGATCAGGCAAACCAGCTTGGCTCTATGCTTGCAGCAGCTATCCAGCAAGAGTTAGTTAGCCAGAAACGACCTGGCGGTTTATTAGCTGCTTTACCTTAAATGGCAAATTTTCCCTCAGTTTCGGTTGACTATGGTGTTCGCAAAGCGAGCAAACCTAAGAATCGCAAGATTGTTTTTGGCGATGGGTATGAAATGAGATTTGCAGAGGGTTTAAATAACAACCCGAAGATTTACAACGTGACTTTTGGAAATATTAGTCAAACACAATCAGACACGATAGAAGATTTCTTGGACGCTCGAGCTGCTGATGCAGATGCTTTTGGTTGGACTCCACCGGAAGAATCAGCAGGTAAATTTGTTTGCGAGGGTTGGTCAAAGACTATCCCTTATAAGGACAGAGCAACGATCAAAGCAACTTTCCGTCAAGTGTTTGAACCCTAATGGCAGTATCAGCATGGGCCGCTTCGACGGCTTATTCAGTTGGAGATATCCGCCGTGCAACCTCCGCTCAGGTTACGGGCTTATTCTTTCGTGTCACAAATGCAGGAACCTCTGCATCGTCTGAGCCTGTATGGCCGACAGATTTAGGGTCAACAGCAACAGATGGAAGTGTTACCTGGCAGTCAATTAGTAGCGTCTATGAAGACGTCTCTGTGCTTGCGCCTAATGCGATTATCGAGCTATTTGAATTACGTTTAGATTCTTCTATACATGGAACAGCCGTCACAAGTCCGGTTCGATGGCATGACGGATTAAAGGCGAATGTTGCCGGAAATATCGTTTGGGCTGGTAATACTTATGTGCGTTATCCAATCAAAGCGGACGGATTTCAATTCTCTTCATCGGGATCGTTGCCAAGACCAAAACTAACGGTTGCGAATTTAGATTTAACGATTACATCGATTTTGTCAGACGTTAATGCTTTCAATACTGGGAATGATTTGACAGGTGCAGAAGTCAGAAGAATTAGGACATTAAAGAAATTCCTAGATGGAGAATCCTCTGCTGATCCCAATGCTCAATGGCCCGTTGAAATTTGGTATATCGACAGAAAAGCTTCAGAGAACAGACAGAATGTTGTTTTTGAACTTGCCAGCCGCCTTGATCTACCTGGTCAACGCATCCCTCAACGCCAGTTGATAGGCAATATTTGTCAATGGGCCTATCGTTCGAGTGAATGTTCTTATACAGGCTCCACTTATTGGAATGTTCAAGATCAATCAGTTAGCACAATTGCAGAAGACAAATGTGGAAAACGCCTTGAATCATGCAAGTTGCGTTTCGGTGCTGATAGCCCATTGCCTTATGGATCATTTCCTACAGCAGGCCGAACACGATGAAATTATCTAAGCCAATCAAGGACGCTGCTCTTGCCCACGCAAAAGAAGAGTTTCCGAAAGAAAGTGTTGGCATCGTTCATGTTGTAAAAGGTCGCAGCAGATATTTTCCATGCAAGAACATTGCGGATCATCCTGAAGAACATTTTGTACTTGATTCCTCTGAATACATTGCAGCAGAAGAAAAAGGCGAAATCACAGCAATAATTCACAGTCACCCAAAAGAGAATCAAAGCCCTTCTCTTGCAGATCAAGTTGCCTGTGAAAAGTCTAAAGTCCCTTGGTTTGTTGTTAATCCGCAGACTGAACTATGGGGCGAATGTGAACCCGTCGGAATGGAATTGCCATATGTAGGGAGAACTTTCTCTCATGGATTGATTGATTGTTTTAGTCTTTGCCGAGATTGGTATAAGAAAGAAAAAGGGCTTGATTTGACGGATTATGAAAGGAGGGACGATTGGTGGCACAAGGGTGAGAATCTGTATTTAGATAACTTCAAAAAGGAAGGTTTTCATGAGATAGGGCAGGACGAGCTAAGGCATGGTGACGCAATTTTGATGTGCATCGAGTCGCCTGTCCCAAATCACGCTGCTATTTTCTTAGGCGACCAACTTATTTTGCACCATGTTCAAGGCAGACTATCAAGTCGAGATGTCTATGGCGGCTACTATTACAAGGTGACCGCAGCCTGTTTGAGACATGAAGATAATTAAGGTCTATGGGGCTTTAAAAGAGCGGCTTGGAGGTCAAGGCCGCTTTGAATTTGATGTCAATACACCAGCAGAAGCCTTAAGAGCCTTGATTGCTAATTTCCCTGGGTTAGGTAAATGGATTATTGACAGTGAGAAAGACGGCATTGGATACAAGGTCAATGTAGGGAAGGAACAAATAAAGGAAGAGAACATTGAAGATTTGACTTTGCCTTGGAGTGAAAGAGATGTTTTCAGCATCGCGCCCGTTGTTGCAGGAGCAAAAAGTGGTTGGGGGCAAATACTTATCGGGGCAGCACTGATCGGTGCAGCGTTCTTGATCCCGGGCGGAGCGGCTGCATGGACGATTGGAACGTTTGGCGGCGCCCCTATTGCAGTTTCTTCAGTTGTGGGAGGACTTGGTGTCGCTTTGGCATTGGGTGGGGTAGCGCAATTATTAAGCCCAACACCCCCGGGCATGGATATGAAGCAAGCAAACTCTTTGCAGTCCTATTCGTTTAGCGGAATAACCAATACAGCCCAAATTGGAGTTCCGGTTCCAATTGCCTACGGTCGCCTTTATGTCGGGAGTTCAGTGATCTCAAGCGGCCTTGATACAGATCAACTATGACGCGAACTAAGTACATCCGAGGAGCTGGTGGCGGCGGTGGAGGTAAAGGTGGAGGTGGTCAGCACACTCCAACCGAAGCAGATGATTCGCTCCAATCGGTTCAATATGCAAACGTCGTTGATTTACTTTCAGAAGGTGAAATCGAAGGAATGGACACGGGAGCAATCCCCGGAGACGGCGAAAAATCTATTTACCTCGATGGAACGCCAGTTAAAGATGCTGGAGGCAATTCAAATTTCGAGGGTTATTCTTGCCAGCTAAGAAAAGGCACTCAAACACAGGCTTACGTTGCTGATATACCGAGCACCGAATCAGAAACAAATGTAGGGGTGCAAGTCACGAAAACAACTTCAGTCACAAGACAGATAACGAATGCCACAACCGACAGAGTTCGAGTGACTCTTCGGATTCCTGCACTCAGAGTTGTCGAAGAAGATGGGGATATTGTTGGTCACTCTGTTCAAATCAAGATTTTTAGGCAATACAACGGCGGAGGTTATCAAGAAGTCAAAAATGACACTATTTCAGGTAAGGCGAGTACTGCCTATTTGAGGGATTACATCATTGAGACAAGTGGATCATTTCCCGTAGACATAAAAGTGGAACGAGTCTCGAATGACGAAACGAGCACAAGAAGGTCCAATCAAACTTGGTGGTCAAGTTACACGACGATCGTTGATGAGAAACTTCGCTATCCAAATTCTGCTCTTGCCTATCTCCGCTTCGACTCGAGGCAGTTCAGCAATATCCCAACTAGGAAATTTTTCATTAGGGGCATCAAGGTTCGCCTGCCATCCAACGCCTCTGTAGATACAACAACACACATTGGTCGTGTGACCTATAGCGGCGTTTGGAACGGCTCTTTTGGTGCAGCGACTTGGTGTAACGATCCAGCTTGGTGCTTATTTGATCTGCTTACACAAAAATATGGTGTGGGCTTGGCAGATAGTTCTCTTGATAAATGGGATTTTTATTCCATTTCTCAATATTGCAACGAGTTGGTCTCTGACGGGAAAGGCTCTCAAGAGCCAAGGTTCTGTTGCAATCTTCTTTTGAATACAAGAAGAGAAATTTACGACGCTATTCAGGAAATGGCCTCTTTATTTAGGGGTATGTCTTACTACGGTGCCGGTTCATTTGCTCTGATGTGTGATAAGCCTGCGGACAGTCAATACCTCTTGGGAGCAAGTAACGTCGTCGAGGGAATATTTGAATACTCGGGAACATCTCTTAGATCAAGGCATTCAACAGCAACGGTCGCTTGGCAGAGTTATGACACTCAAGGTGAAGTCCAGTTTGAGTTAGTCGAAGACGCTGACGCAGTGGCAGAGATGGGGATTCAGAATAAAGACATAAAAGCCATGGGCTGTTACTCGCAAGGGCAGGCTCATCGGGCCGGGCTGTGGTTACTGAAGTCGGAACAGTTATTAACTCAGACAGTCACTTTTTCTGTCGCAATAGATAGTGGAATTGTCCTACGTCCGGGTATGGTGATTGATATTGCTGATCCAGTAAAGAGTGGCACTAGACGTTCGGGGCGAATTTCTTCGGCGACAACGACGGCTATCACGATCGACAGTGCTACGGATTTATCAGTAAACCTAGGGAACAGCCCAACAATTTCCTGTCAAATGCCAACAGGCATCGTCGAGACAAAGACCATTAATTCAATAGACGATCGAGTAATAAATGTTTCCGGTAGTTTTAGTGAAGCTCCAAACGCTGAGAGCGTTTGGCTAATTAAAACGAGTGATATTCAATCTCAGCAGTATCGAGTGTTGACTGTAACCGAATCAAATAAGGGAATATATGGAGTCACTGGACTGCAATACAACGGCTCTATTTATGGGGCCGTTGATTCTGGCGAAGAGGTAGTTCTTAGAGATATCAGCAACTTGACCTCTGCACCTGACCCCGTTACCGATGTAGAGGGCAATGAGTTCCTTTATTCAGACGGTCAGGGTGTATTCGTTGGTATCGACTTGAGTTGGAAAAGTCCTCGAACCCGTGTTTCTGAGTTTCGTGTTCAGTACAAGATTGATCAAGATAACTGGCAACTGGTCACAACTGCTTCGCCTTCCGTCACTCTTAGGAATATGAGGGCAGGGGTTCTGTATGCGCAGATTTCGACCTATAACTATTTAGGAAAAGGCAGCACAATTGTTGCGTTCAGCCAGTCGATTGCTGGTAAAACAGCCGCACCGGAAAACGTCCAAGACTTAATGATGATTCCTTCAACGTCAGGGCTGGCCCGACTCTTTTGGAATCAATGCGCAGATCTGGATGTAATTGTTGGAGGTTGGGCGCGAGTGCGCTGGTCGCCGGACACAACAAACGTAACTTGGGCAACTTCGACGAGCATCCATGCTGATTTACCAGGATCTGCAAAAGAAGCATATGTGGATCTGAAAGCGGGAACCTATCTAATGAAGTTCATCGATTCCGGTGGACGAGAAAGCGTGAGTCCATCCTTAGTCGAGTTCACAAAACCAGACCTAGACCAACTCGAGGCCGTTAACACTCAGACAGAACATCCAAGTTTCCCTGGTACAAAAACAGACTTAACATGGGATAGCGGAACAAGTGAGTTGCGCATGGCCCTAGACGGAGGAACTGAAGGAGGCAATGCAACGTTTGAAACGTCTGGAACATATCTTTTCAACAATAACCCTATTGACCTAGGCGGAATTTATAGCGTTCGACTTCATAGCACTATCAAAGTCCGAGGTTATTTCCCTTACAACCCATTCGTAGACACATTTTCAGCCTGGGATGATTTGACAAGCGTTGATGGAGACACTCCGCAGAACTGTGATGTCAAGTTGTATGTAAGGACAACACAGGTTGCGAGCCCAGGATCAAACGATTGGACGACTTGGAGGTTATTCCATAATGCAGAACTCTCGGCTCGCAAGTATGAATTGAAGGCTGAATGTTCAACAGGTGGGGGTCTTGAGCAGATTGCAATTCAACAGCTCAAAGTGGAAACATTAGCGGCAGTTCGATCGGAGCATAATACTGGGACATCTTCCTCTAGCGGAGATCTTTCCGTCACCTTCAATAATGCATTCCTCGGAGCACCGTCTATTGGGATTAGTTTCAGCGCTACAGCTACAGGCGATTACTACACATTAAGTAGTACATCAATTACTGGTTTTAATATCTCGATTTATAATGCTTCAGGGACAAGGCAAGCGCGAGCTTTCCAATGGACCGCAACCGGATATGGAAAGGCTTAACTAATGGCACAAACTGGAACCAGTAATTACCCGATCCCGAATGATACGGGTGCAAACTTTAGAGCAGATGTTAATGAAAACCTAACTGATTTATATAGCAACAGTTCAGGGTCTTCAGCGCCTCCGGCAGCGATAGACAACCAGCTTTGGATTGATACTTCCACAACACCTGACACTCTGAAGGTGAAGCAAGGAGGTAGCTGGATAAGTCTCCTTACAATTGAGACTAACGGCGGTCTAGCACCAGCAGCGAGTCCTGCTTTTAGTGGCAGCTTAAATCTTCCTGCGGGGTCATCTGGCAGCTTGCCTTTGAGGGTGACAGGCGACACAGATACAGGACTATATTTTGCGACCAACGAAGTAAATATTCAAGCGGGAAATACCCTCTCACATCGATTTACTGCTACTGCGAGTTCACCAAAAGTTCCAACTCATGCGACTAATGGGTCAGCTAGTAGTCCGTCGTACACCTTCGCCTCAGATACAAATACAGGATTATTTAGAGCAGGGGCGGACAGGTTAGGTGTTTCTATATCCGGTGCGCACGATTTTGAATTTTCTGCCAGTGAGCTTGAAGTTCGCAATGGAAACAGTCTTCGATTAAATGACAATGACAATAGCAACCACTTAAAACTTACAGCCCCGTCGAATCTGAGCAGTAACTATACGTTGACCCTTCCTGCTAACGATGGGAGCAATAATGAGATCCTAAAAACTGATGGTTCAGGCAATACATCTTGGACTGCTGTATCGAGTCTTATTAGTGACGTAAGCGGCGGGCAAATGCACGTCATCACAAGCAGCCAAACTTGGACTCCTACCAGTGGTCGAACAAGTTTCCTGGTTATGTGTACCGGCGGCGGTGGGGCTAGCGGGTCGCAAAATACAAACACTGACGACAGCAACAGGATTGGTAGATCAGGGCAAGGCGGCTCCGGTGGAACTGCTATTAGGTTTTATAACTCAACTCAATTTGGCTCTAATGCTTCTATAACTGTTGGAGTTGGTGGCTCTGCTCCTAACTGGGCGAACAGTGGACCTGCTGGGGGTAACTCGTCTTGTAATCCTGCGGGAAGTGGGACAACAGTTACAGGGAACGGCGGCGGAGGTTCTCCATATGCAAACGAATGGACAGGCAGCGGCGCCGGAGGTTCTGCCGGAACATGTAGTTCACATCAATTAGGTTTCGACGGCACAGCGGGAAAGTCTGGCGGCAGCTCTGGATATACTTCCGCAAATAAGGCCTTTTGGACTGCAATGACATATGGCCAAGGCGCACCAGGTAGGCAAGGTGGTTCTAACCAGCCTGGTTATGCAGGATCGAATGGGGTAGTTGTTGTTTTTGAATGGTAGTTCGCAACCCCTTTGATCCAGTAATAGTTGAAAGGATTAGAGGCATAATTGAACCGTCACTAGACGGAATAAAGAAGTCGTCTAATGCAACTTATAATCCTGACTGGGGCGAATACGTTTCGGAGGAGAGTCTTTTATCTTTAATTAATTACGACGTCCCCAAAAATAGAAGCAAAAACCTTTCACGGATTTCAATAGAAGAACCAGCGAAGAAGATTAAAGAGATTATTAAAGAACTCTTCCCTGATCTATTTATCTTGTGTAGTGGTTGGTTCTATTACCCCTGTACGGGCTATATGGGTTGGCATACAAATCACGATGCACCAACTGATCGGATTTATGTAACTTATTCCTCAGAAGAAAAGAAATCGTTTTTTAGATATTATGAGGATGGAAAGATCGTTACTGATTTTGATGATAAAGGCATCACTGTCAGACGATTTACAGCTAAAGGCACAAAGCCGTATTTCTGGCATTGTGTAGGGAGTCAATGCGACCGCGTTAGCATTGGTTTTCAACTAGCACGTATTAACACCCAACTCCTAAGACCTATGGCCAGATATGCAATCATCGAGAACGAAAAAGTCACAGATATGGTCGAGTGGAATGGCGACACAAATATCTGGAATCCACCAAGTGGAACGACAGCCGTTGTTGCTGGTGATTCAGTAGGGATAGGCGCAGGATATGTTGATGGCGCTTTCACTCTCCCAACTGTCGCAGGTGTAGGAGCAGATGAAAAATGGATTGTTTTAAGAAACCAAAGAAATATTCTTCTGTCTGAAAGTGATTGGATCGTTACGAAGACAGTGGAACAAGGTGCTTCTGTCCCTGATGCCTGGAAAACTTATCGACAAGCTTTGCGTGACTTACCTGCTAACGTTTCTGACCCGGATGATCCGACTTGGCCAGTTAAACCTGCATGAGTCTCGTTATAGTAGTGAGATATAGGGGAAGGTAGTCAATGGCTATTGCGCCTGGCTTGTACGACTTTACGTTGCAACGAGCCTCAGACCATAAGTTCAATGTTGTTTTTAAAGACTCAGCAGGTTCAGCCATTAATTTGACCGGCTGGACTGTTGAAGCTCAAATTTGGGATATTGATCGAACAACAAAAGCCGCAGATTGGTCAGTTGCCTATACAAACAGATCTCTTGGGAGTATCGATCTTTCTATTACAGATACAGTCTCAGCAACTTTAACGGCAGATGAATATCAATATGATGTTCTGTTGACGGATGGCGCTGGTCTGAAAGAGTTCTATTTAGAAGGTACGATCTTCATATCTGAGGGTTATACACGATGACATCAGTTAATATCACAACAAACAAAAACACCGTCACGGTTCAAGAAGGTGATGCGACAACTGTCACTGTTGCAACGCAGGGCCCGCAAGGTGAAAAAGGACTTGACCTTGATGAAACAGCTAAAGTAGACGGAAGTGTTGTCTACTATTCAAGCTCTGCTTCCAAGTTCAAGGCTGACAACCTGCAAACCCTTTTATCTATCGTTGACGGAGGTAACTTCTAACAATGGCTAACACCCTCAGAATCAAAAGAAGCACAGGGAGTTCAGCCCCGTCTTCAGCAGCGAACGCAGAATTAGCTTTTTCAGAAGGCAATGCAATTCTCTGGTACGGAACCGGGACCGGAGGATCCGGAGGAAATGCTACCAGTCTGATAAAAATTGGCGGTAAAGGTGCATTTTTCGATGTAGATACCGTTAGGAATGCGAACAAAATTCTTGCTGGCCCTACTACTGGATCTGATGCAGCTCCAACTTTTAGAGCATTAGTTAGTGACGATATTCCATCAATCGCTCATACAAAGATCAGCGATTTTGATGCAGGTGTAAGGACTAATAGACTTGATCAAATGACCGCGCCAACGGCTGCGGTTTCTGCTAACAGTCAGAAAATTACAAGTCTTGCAACTTGTACTGCTGACACCGATGCAGCGAATAAAGGGTATGTCGATTCTGTTGCTGAAGGTCTTGATGTAAAAGACTCTGTTAAAGCAACAACAACTGCAAACATCACACTGTCAGGGACACAAACAATTGACGGTGTTTCCCTTTCAGTTGGTGATCGTGTTCTTGCGAAAGACCAGTCGACTGCAACACAAAACGGGTTGTATGTTGTGGCCTCTGGTGGTTGGTCTAGGACTGACGATTTAGCGACGGGCGCCAATGCTGCCGGTGCTTTCGTATTCGTTGAGCAAGGAACAGTCAATGCAGAGAATGGATTCACCTGTACTTCTAATACTGGTTCAGCCGTTGTTGCAACAAATAACTTGGTATTTGCCCAGTTCTCCGGTGCTGGTCAGATCACCGCAGGCAATGGACTAGACAAATCAGGAAACACACTCTCAGTAGACCTGAAAGCAAATGGCGGTCTTGTAATTGAATCAACTGAGATTGCGGTCGATCTTTCTGGCTCTTCAATCTCCGGCACCTTGGTTATTGGAGATGGAGGAACTGGAGCAACTTCAGCAACAGCAGCACTGACCAATCTTGGCTTTACTGCTTACGCAAAAACATTAATTGATGACGCTTCTGCTTCTGCTGCAAGAACGACTCTTGGGTTAGGAACAATTTCAACTCAAGCGGCGAACTCTGTAGCGATCACGGGCGGATCTATCACTAATCTAAGTACATTCGATGGAATCACCATTGACGGCGGTTCCTACTAGGAGGTCTTAATCAGTGGCGAATGTTATTAAGCTTAAGCGCGGAAGTGGCTCAGACCCACAGGCCAACGATCTTGTGGTCGGGGAATTATGTATAAGAACAGATAATGGTAAGCTCTTCACAAAGAAGGACTCGGGAGCAGTCTCAGAAATAAGTGCAGGCGGAAATACCTTTGTAATCAATACGCTTTCCCAATCAAACGGAACAGGAGGAGGGTCTGCAACCTTTAACGGAACGGCTTATCGCTTTACGATGAGCAATCCGCCGTCAACAACTTCAGCACAATGTCTGGTTTCTATTAATGGTGTTGTACAGAAACCTATAGCGAACCAGAACAGTCAACCGGCAGAAGGTTTTACTGTCTATGGGAACGATATTATTTTCAGTTCTGCGCCTGCATCAGGAGCAGACTTTTTTATTGTTACTTATATCTCGCTCGCAATTGGTGTTCCTTCGGATGCTTCAGTTAGTGAAGCGAAACTGAACATTAGTAATTCAGGCTCTAACGGTCAGTTTTTACAGAAACAAAGCGGAAATACTGGAGGCTTAACTTGGGCGAGTGTCAGTTCATATACGCACCCGAATCATTCAGGTGAAGTCACATCTTCAGGAGATGGCGCGACAACAATTGCCAGCAATGTAGTTGATGAGGACAACTTAAAAGCAGATAATTCACCACCTAATGATCATGTCTTAACAGCTAAATCAAGCGCAGCG
>Ga0080013_1003056_pt1 | contig 18336 bp, 7 predicted proteins | sample ETNvirenome_6_85_FD_69236 | JGI IMG/M metagenome (GOLD analysis project Ga0080013, IMG submission 69236) | Marine viral communities from the Pacific Ocean - ETNP_6_85 (SPADES assembly) (version 2) | ecosystem: Environmental > Aquatic > Marine > Oceanic | place: Pacific Ocean | collected 2013-06-19 | reverse complement strand
GGAAAATGTTGAATCATTAGAACCAGTATTATAAGAAGTAAAAGGTAAATTATTTATAACCATATGTGCATTACCATTACTATCATTTATTCTTACTTGTCCTCTTACAGTAACTTGTCTACCAATTTTTATGTAAGTTGCGAGAGTTTGAGTTGCTGTGGTTACTGAATTATCGAAAGCTGGCGTGAATGAACCTTCTTCATAATCATCAAGAAGTTCACTTGTCATGCCTCCTGCATTAGAAGTCATGCTGAAATCTATACCATCATTTACATAGACTCTTCCGTTATTACTAACTTTAAAAGTGTATTTACTGTTGACATCTGAATATAATCCAAATCCTAAATTACCACCATTACTACCTGATATATGTGCTTGAATAGCGGGATCTGAAGTACTACCAGCATCAGTAACTCCTAAAATTGAATTAGGATTTGTTTGGCCTATTCCAACTTTTCCATCATGCGTAATACGCATTCTCTCTGAAGTAGTTGCATTTCCATCTGGATTTGTAGAGAATCTCAGTGCAGAACCCCAAGTACCATCACCAACAGATGCTATATCGAACATCCTTCGATATCTATCTGCACCTGAAGTAGTCCTCGCAACATAATGGAAAAGATATCCACCTTCTGCTGTGTAATTATCAACTGTATTTGTTCTAGTTGTTGGATGTTGAATATATTTAATTGTTCCAGCTGATGTGATGCGAAGTTTTTCAGATGAAGTTCCAGCATTTCTAGTTTCAAATTTTAACTCAGCAGTTTCAGCTCCACTACTACCAAAAGTTCCTATTGCTTTCGCAAATATTCTTGCCCCTACTATGCTATTTGCTGGTGCGAAATCTATTGCAGCAAAATTTGTTGCAGTTGCATCTGAATTAGCGACACGGATTGTACTATTATTAGCTCGCTTCACTTGAAGCATTGATGTTGTTTGATCTGATGAAGTTTGCCCTATAAGCACTCGGCCACTTGAATCTAAAGTAAGTCTAGTAACATTTCCGCCAACACGGAAATTCATTTTATCATTACCATGATCATATATAAGTTGTCCAGCACGCGTATCTCCATCATCAGCAAATTGTATAACTCCACCACTTGTTCCATAGATGGTCATTCCACGCCAACCAGAACCACCAACAACTAAATCATCTCCTTCTGAATGAGCAGAAAAGCTATTACCTACTTTTAAGGATGTTCCATCAAAGGTAAGATTAGCCTCACCTTGCATAGCGTCAGCACCTGTCACCGTAACAACTGTGTTATCAGTTGATCCAGATAAGGTTGCTCCACTTGTAGGTAAAGTTTCAAATTGTGGAACATTTCCAGCTCCTTGGGAGGTTAATACCTGCCCATCATTACCAGCTGCAACCGCTGCTGGATCCCCAGAGGCATTATAAGTAATTAAATTACCATCTGTTCCTTCATCTAATTTTCCAAGGGTTACAGCATCATCAGCTATACCACTTGTTTTTACTTGTGTTAATGCCATTGGTTTAGATTGAGAAGTGTTTGTATTTTAAGGCTTTGTCTTAACCACCCTCAAGGGCGGCGACTTTAGTTGCTGTTGTTAATCCCATAGTTTATGTCCAAGGAATAAATTGTTGTAACCCGTATTGGACAGCTACGAGCTTTGTTTCACTACCAGTGAATGTAATAGCTTCTTGAGCTATACCTATAATCATTGAAGGATTAACAGTAGCTTTCTGTCCTATACCTGTAGTACTTGAAGAACAAATACCATCACCTACTTCAATATTACCTCCAGCGTTATTAACAAGGATATGACCGTCACCTAAGATTAAAGCTTGATGTTCATTTGTCTGGCCATCTGGACCACCATTCATTGAAGAACCGTATGCACCTAATACCTTTTTAGAGTTAGCTGCTTGAGTTTTCTGTACTTTATATCTAATACCTCTTTCAGTATCTGCACCATCTTTATCCTTAGTATATTCAATACTGATCGTTTCTAATAATGTTCCATAAGGATAAGCCATCGAATCATCTGATGGATTATCAGCATCAGGAACAATACAAGGGTGATGAGCTGTAAAAGCTCCGTAAGTAATAGTACCACTAGTAAATGTTACACCACCTTGATCAGTACCATCTCCATCGAAAAACCGTAAAGGATAATTAGTACCAGCAGCATTATCTGCACCACACAGAATACTTAGTCCATATCTGTTGGCATCATTACCGTCATTATGTACTCTGAGTAAATAATCAGAGGCTTGATTCCCATAAATTTCACATTTACCGTCAGCATTCCAGTGGGTATTGTTATTATTTGCACTGACTATTAGGAAATTTCCTGTACCATTATCAAGGTAGCCATTACTTCCATTATGGTAGATAAGAAGATCACCTGAATTACCTAGTGCAATACGATTATCTGAATCTGAACCATCATTAATCTTTAACGTGCCAGTAACTAAAACACCACCTGAATTCGTCTCAAACTTCTTACTGTTATCGTAATAGAGTTCTACTGATCCATCAACAGTACCTTTCATCATTGTTTCGTTGCCGTTGCCACGAATATCAATAAAAGTTGTAGTCTTTAAATAAAGTTTACCTGTGCTGTTTTCTATAAAACTGTCTGTTCCATCATGGTAGATAAGAAGATCATTAGCATTACCAAACTTGGCACAACCGTTATCTTCTAGAAACACATGATTTGCACTTTGTATATTGATATTTCCATGCATATGGATGCCTGATCCGTAAGTCTCAAGCTTCTTACTGTTATCGTAATAGAGTTCTACGGCTCCATTACCAGTAGCTTGTATACTTTTTTCCCAAGAACCACTTGTATAGTTTTGAAGTGTGTAAATCCCATCAGTACCAATTGAATGTACCCATTTGTCAGCGTTATCATCTCCTTCATCAGCTGACATATAAATATAAGCAGCTTCTCCTTCACCACCAAGTACTCTTATTCCAGCAGAAGTTGTTTCAAATTGCTTAACGTTATTGTAATAGAGTTCTACGGCTCCGTCATCATTACAAACTGCATAGGTTTCACCACCGTCTCCTGATCTAAGATTTATATTAGAACCATCTAGATATAAAGTTCCACCATTAGAATCAATATGTAAGTAACCAGTTGAATTTGTAATAAATGAATTAGTTCCATTATGGTAGATCTGGAGATCTCCTGAACCTGACTGAGTACCACCTAGTTCAATCTTTGCACTGTCAGGAAGTTTTAGATTACCATCATTTTTGATGCGAACTCTTTCAACAGTACCAGTTCCACTATCAGGAGAAGTGAAAAACCGTATTATTCCATCATCTTTATTTGTAGTATCATCACCAGAATCCATTGAAATATATGAAACAGTATTTCCATCCCACTTAGCAACAAACCTTCCTAAATGATTACTAGCATTTGTTCTATCAGCATCAAAACTTATTTCATTATATGTATTACCTGTTGAGATAATTTTAAGACCGTCAGCAGAACTAGATGAAGATATTGTTACTCCAGTACTAGTTGTCTCTAACTTCTTACTGCCATCGTAATAAAGATTTACTGTAGAATTAGCAGTTCCTTGGAGCATCTGCTCACCATTTGCAGCACCCAGCTCTAAAGTATCACTTCTTATTTTTAATGGTCCTGTACTATTTTCTATAAATGTATTTGTACCTGAATGGTAAATCCCTAAATCATTACCTGTACCAAATCTAATCTTTTCGTTATCTAAGAGGTCGATTGGAGTTTTCAAACCTCTGTCATCAATTTGTGTTAATGCCATAGTTAGTTAGCCTCCAATGCGGCGACTTTAGTTTCGAGTGTTTCGATTTTTGTTATTGCTTCTTGTAATGCAGCTGTTAATAAGGGTACAAGTTTACTTTGATCTATTCCTTGATAGATAGGATTATTGTCAGAATCAACTTCATCTTTTGTACCTTTTATTGCTTCGGGAACTGCTGTGACTTCATGTGCTATAAATCCATCAACTGTTGTATCTTTATCAGTTTTAAAATTAAATCTTGATGGTTTAAGTGTTTTTAATCTTGTTATTCCATCAGATATTGCAGTTACATTTTCTTTTAACCTGTAGTCAGAAGAAGTATTGTAAGCGGTTGCACTACTTGAGGTTGTAATTGAGCCAACAGCAGTATCATTATGATGATAAAATTCAGCAATATAATTATTAGAAGAATCCGATTCAATAGTTAAAGGAACGTTAGTTGTGGGAGGTTGATTAATTCCTATTCTAGATGTGGTATTAAAATTCCCAGTTACAGTTGCTCCTGAACTTGTTGTCTCAAACTTCTTAGAGTTGTCGTAATAGAGTTCTACATTCCCATTACTGTTACATTCAATATTCTTCTCCCAAGAACCTGATGCATAGTTAGATAATCTATGTGCTTGATCAGCACCTACTTCCCATCTCCATTTATCAGCATTATCATCTCCTTCGTCTGCATGCATATAAAGATAAACATATTGCCCTTCACCTCCAACAACTTTCACCCCATTATCTTGAGTTTCAAAAGTTTTAACATTATTATAATAGAGTTCTACGGCTCCATTGCCATTACAAAGAATAGCATTTTCAGCACCTTGTACTTGTATTACCGCATCATCTGCAGCTTTAAGAATTAAATCATCCCCAGTACTATTGATTGTCAAATCATTGATGTTATTAGTGATAAATGAGTTAGTTCCATCATGGTAGATTTGCAGATCTGAACCCGTACCGAGAAGTAATTTACCGTTATCTTCTGTGTAAATATGACCGCCACTTTGTACGTTTACATAACCAACTACATTAATCCCGCCGGATACAGTTTCAAGCTTCTTAGAGTTATCGTAATAGAGTTCTGAGGCTCCATTCGCAGTAAATAAAGCTTGAGTTTCATCTACAGCACCATTAGTAATCCTGACAGTATCACTAGCGATTTTTAATTGACCAGTAGTATTGGTTATATGACTATCTGTACCACCATGGTAGATCTGTAGATCTGCACCAGCACCAAATTTTAACTTCTTACTATCACTTGGAATAGTGAGATCACCAGTACCAGAATCTACTCTAAATATGCCAGCACCAGAACCATCAGTAATGTTAAATAATGGATAACCATTACCAGCACTTGACGGCTCTTTTACCCACAAACCATAAGGAGTTGCTGCTGTTCCTGGTTCTATCGTAAGGCTATAACCAGTTCCATTAGCACCTGAAATAAGTGCACTTGTTGATATAGTTACTCCAGATGAAGTAGTCTCAAACTTCTTACTGTTATCGTAATAGAGTTCTACGGCTGCATTACCTATAACTTTGATGCCATCTTCAGAAGCTTGAGGTTGTAGCAGGATATCATCAGCAGCTTGAATGTATATATCGTCTCCAGATCCTGTAGTTTGAATATAAAGATCACCTGTGTTGTTATCAATAAAGCTATCTGTACCGTTGTGATCAATGAGTAAATCCCCGCCTGCACCAAAAGATGCATTTACAGCATCTGCAAAAGATAAATCAGCAGATAACTGTTCTATATGTTCAGCACCAACTGCATCGTCTGCAATCTTTGTACCATCTACAGCATCAGCAGCTATCTTAGCAGTCGTAACTGCAAGGTTTTGTAGAATAGCTGTAGTAACTGTATTGTTACTTGGAGAACCTATGTTTACTGAGGCTCCGACGGTGACGATAAAATAATCGCTACCAGTAGCAGGAGCTGCACTGAACAGAATAGAACTACCATCAATAGCAAATCCTTCTGAGGGTTGGCTTGTTCCACTATTAGGTTTCTGAATGACTCCATTAACACTAACAAGATGCTGTTGTGCGTATGTACCTACATTAGATAATACAAATCTATAAGCTGAACCATTAAATGATGCACTATTACCACCTGTTCCACTATATGAAGATATAGTATTTATATAGAAGTTACCTACAGACTGAGCTTCTTCCCAAGCTGATGTTGATCCATTATAAACTAATAACTTACTACTAGTAGTATTAAAGAATAAATCACCAGCATCATTACTAGATCCTGGGTTAGATGATCCTACTCTATACCTATTACCGAAATCATCAATATCTGAACTTATACTTAATATATCTTGCTCTCTTAATGTTGCTTTATGATAGTTATATATGTGACCAGAGCCAGTAGAACTGACCATCATAGCTACACCATTAGTTATGGTAGAGCTATTAAATTGGGAATTAATGTTATTAATAGTTACTGTAGAAGCACCAACAGTTCTACCTGTAGTACTAGACCCAGATCCATCAACAACAAGACCTCCAGCATCAGCAATACTAATTACAACACCTGATGCAGGTTGTGTATTAGGGAATGCAGCATCAGTAGCTATAACTTCAAGGCCACCTACGGGATCAAGTTGTGCAGCAACATAATCAACAACAGCTCCTGAAGTTGGGTAGTGAGCATCACTGTCTGATATAGTTGTGTGAACACCTTTACCGTCAACCACTGTATTGATTTCAGCAAGAGTAGCGGTAAGAGCAGAGCCACCAGCCAAAATAGAAGCAGTACCTGACTGCATACCAGCAAGTGTTGTTAGTTCAGCATCAGCTATTTCTGAGGTTGTTACAGCATTAGCAGCTATCTTAGCAGAGGTTATTGCGTTATCTGCTATATCTCCTGTAGCTATAGTCCCATCTATAATATTAACTGACGCCACACTGTTAGCTTGTATTTGAGCTGTCGTAATGCAGTTATCTTGTAAGTTTGCTTCAGCTATACAGTTATTTGATAGTGCAGCTGCAGTTATCGCATTATCAGCTATATCACCAGCTACAATTGTTCCATCTACTATACTAGCAGATACAACAGAGTTAGATGCTAATTTAGCAGCTGTAACTGCATCGTCTGCTATCTTATCAGTAGTCACTCCAGAGTCAGCTAAATCACTTGTATCAATAGTACCTGCTGCTAACTTAGCACCAGTTACTGAGTTATCTGCTAGGTGAACTGTGTCTATAGATCCATCTACATACTGATCGCTATCTACAGAATTAGCAGACATATGCTCTAAATCAATAGAACCTGCAGCATAGTGCTCAGAGTTTATAGCATCATCAGCGATTTTAGCACCTGTTATAGCATCAGCAGCTATCTTTGCAGTTGCAATTGAACCATCTTGATATTTAGTAGGTGATAAAATGTCATCTGCTAATTTAGCGTTATTAATAACTCCATTTGCTAAATGAACTGTAACTATACTACCGTCTGTATAGTGCTCAGAGTCAATAGCATCGTCTGCTATCTTGGCTCCAGTCACAGCATCAGCTGCAATCTTAGCAGTTGTTACTGCACTACCTTCTATATCCCAAGTTTGTGCTAACTGATCATTCTCTTCATCAATCGCACGTAGCAATTGTGTTTGGTTATTATTTAGATCACCAGCCTTAATAGATGATCCCGCTGCATAGGTGGCTTTAGCAGAGCTTGTGTTTGTTATACGGTAGATGCGTACTACAGCATTTTCAGCAGGTACATTACCTGATGTCCATGTTACAGTACCACCGCTTGTAGTATAACTAGTTATGTTATAATGAGTAGTGGCTGTTTTTAATACACCATCTACTCTTACTTTGATTTCATCAGACGTAAAGCTATCAATACTAAAGGCTTCTGAAGCATCGTTTAGCGTCTGACTATATTGTTTAAAAGTTGCCATTAGTTTCCTTTAATATTTGATACATGCGAGTAGAGCTACGTTTCTTGGTCTGCTTTCGGAGCCACCTGTGTTATTAACTGACACCCCTAACCCGCTTGTAGGAACAGTGTGTTGGTGTCCTCCATCAAATGAAAAACCTGCACCACTACCTTGGTCGGAGTGTTGAGATGGTGTTCCACCTATAGATGTAGAACCAGATGGTCCTGAAAAGACACCACTAGCAGTACCACCTGAGCCATAGGATTCAGATACACCGCCTACAGAACCTGTTAAACTAGCTTGGTTACTTGTTAGTGTACCGCTAATAGATGTAGTATGGTTATGTTGCTTATTATCATCACCTTGAGTAGTTGCTATGTTTCTTCCGCTATCTACTCCCCTGCTATTATCCCAACCACGTATGAATTCACCACGTAAATCAGGTAATGTTGCACCTACAATGTTATATAAATCTGAAAAATTATGTGTAATACTTTGTACAGTACCGCTACCATTAGGTATGGTATCACCATTACACTTTAAATAACCACTAGGGGCACTAGAACCTGCAAACCAGATAACAGTACCTATAGGGTTTAATAGCCCAGCCTGAGCTGCACTACTAAGCTTTGATACTGTAATACTGGCATCTTGAATCTTATCTGCAGAAACTGAGTTATTTGCTAAGTGTTCATTATCGATGCTTCCAGCTATATAATGTTCTGAATCAATTTGATCGTTTGCAATCTTATCTGCAGTTATACAGTCTGTAGCTAATTTACTACCATTTAAAGTAAAATTAGCTAACATACTATTTTCAACTACACCTGCTTTTATATACCAATCTGTTGCTGTATTAACATGTATATCACCTTTACTACCTGAAACTAAACCTAAGCCTGTATCATTAGCAGTAACAGTACCTACTTCTTCAAGTTTGTATAATGCTTGATTTTGGTTATCGTTTAAGTCTGCTGCCTTAACAGAAGAACCTGCAGTATAAATAGCTTGAGCTGTTTCAATATTAGTATTCCTAAAAATACTTATAGCAACAGCATTACCAGGGGCAGTATTGAATGTTAAAACAGAACCAGAAATAGTATAATCTGTATCTAGTGTTTTTGTAACACCCGCTAAGGATGCTATAACATCGGTGGTTTCTAAGTAAGGGAAGGTAATGTCAAATGTTTTATCATTACCATCTCCTGTATAGTTACTTTCTACTGCCATTATTTATACATCTCAAGTAATGAAGGTATTTGTTTAGTTTTCTGCTGCTTAGAATACCTACCTACATCTTTCTGTCTACGTCTATCTCTTAAAGCAACAACAGCAGGATCAGTTACAAGTGGTGCCCATCCTAACTGACGAGCTCTTTCAAAGATAGCATCAATCTTCATGATATGATAATAATCTTCAGGTTCATAGTTACCTCTAAGACCACCATTAATATCTCTTTGCATTTGAGCAAGGGATTCTATAGCTTTAGGATCTTGAGCAAGTTTATCTAATTGCCTTTCTATATTTTGCTTACCAATTGATCTTTGGAACATAGATCTGATTCTTGGACTATCTGATAAATCATCTCCATTAGGTGAGTAATAAGTTGATAATCGTGTATCATAACCACTACTAAATAAGAATCTTCTACCAGGACTTTGATCTAAATTTAAAGATATAGGACTGAACATATTAAACATTCTAGTCATAAAATCATGATCCTTGATGGGCTTACCATTAAGAAAATCATACTTAATAGGTAGATCATCCCCAGGAAGATATTCACTAGTTAGGTTCCTATTTCTTATGGAGTCGACTATACCAGAATTCAACTCTTTCATATGAGGAGTAAAGAGTTTACCTAGATCATTACGTAGACCAGCCATAGGAACTGTATTATTCATTAGACTAGCTAAAATCCTATTCTGTCCACCAGGTTGTCCTGCTACAAGATCAACAAACTGTTGCATACCAGCAAAATATGTCTTACTTGATACGGCTTGTGCAAGAACAAGGCTTATCTTTTGGAATTGATCTTCTGTCCATTCACTTCCCATCAATTGACTGTAGTCACCTATATCTGCAATGGCAGCTATAATCTGGTTAAATGGTTCTATAGATTCATATCCTACCCATACACCACCTAACTTAATATGTCTTGGTTTATACCCAGCATCTATCCACATCTGTCTTTTCTGTCTATCAACAGGTCCATTACCTGTTATATTACCAGACATAAAGCTCATTGATGTCATAAACACCAGACTAGAACCCATAGTTAATCTACCAACTTGTAATGCCTTAGCATTAGCTAGTTCTTCAGCTGAAGTAATACCATACTTAGCTACTGATTCTAAATTATTTGGATTAGCCCATGCTATATCATTAAATTCTTTAACTAAGAAGTTAAATCCAGGTGTATGTTTAGCAGTTAAAGTAAGACCGTTGATACCAGTTCGTGCAAAAAGAAAGAAAGGCTTGGCCCATGGGTTAGCAGTAAATACATCATTCAATCCCTTTGAGAATCCAGTTAAATCTTGTGTTAAAGTTACTTCTTTACGAGCAAACTTAGTTGCTTCATCTACAATAGCTCCATCAGCATCCCAAATCTGACCATAGAAATCTTGCTCGTAAGCTTGCATTAATGGTCTAGTGATGTTAGGAACTTGTCCACCAGAGCCTTGGATCTCCATTACACTACGCATAGCCTTCTCTCTAGCCTTGGCTCTAGCTAGGATGTACCCGAAAGCATCATCAGTAGCAGCCATAAGTTTAGTAGAGTAAGTTAACCAGCTATTGTTATTCCAGTTTCTAGCCATATTAGCTGCTGAAAACATAGCTCGTTCACCTTCTGTAGCTCTACCACTATCTTCAGCCCACCTTCTCAGAATTTCCCAGTTATCATCAGCTCTTGTATATTCGTAGTAACGTGTCTTCATAGATGACATATCACCACTCCAGTAAGAGTTTAGTCTTTCTTTAAATAACTTGAATGATTCAGGTATAGCTTCAATCATAGCATTCATCGATGATAGACCAGCTCTCATTGTAGCCTGATCACCTTTCATTGCAGCGCCTAATGTTGTAGCCATAGGGCGTAGGAATGTTGCTGTAGATGTACCTAATATAGCTCTTGCTGGAGTTTTAGGTCCACTTAATATACTATTAGTAAAGACACCTTCTAGCTCTCTAATTAAAGCACCAGTTCTATCTGGAGAATCGGCAGTAATTCTACCACCTTTAATCATTTTTCTAGCCCAATTATCAAAGTCATCTAGATTATTTACAGTCTTCATAGATGAGAACGTTTCAAACAAAGCGTTTAATAAGCCTGGGTCAGCATCTTCTTTAGCGATTTTGAGGATTGTCATAATAGACTCTCTCGTATCAGCCATCTCTTTTGTTAATGTTGACTCTAGGAATTCCCTTTGTTTACCAGCTCCAATCTGTCTGAAGTTATCTGATTTAATAATTCTAGCTTTCTTTGTTTCAGTTAAAGCAGTAAGCATTGTATCAACAACTTGTGCTGCAGGTCCATCTATATCACTAAGGTTTACAATATCTGCTAGTTCTCTACCAGCAATACCTGTATCTCTTATTTGATGTAATAATGTACCTACAGTTAAATCAGCTACAACTATATTCTTACTAGTGAATGTTTCGATAGTATCTATCACTTCACCAGCCATATTAGTTACATCATAGCTATCTTTAGATTTCCACAAATCTTCTAGGTATTCAGCAGCTGTCATTTCAGCAGCATTTCTACCTTCAGTTATACGTTGATGAGCCATAAGAGAATCACCAAATACTTCTACTAATGTCTTTCTGCTACGTTTAGCTTGGTCTAGAACTTGCTGAAATTTATCAGCACTATATAGTCTTCTTAATATCTGTTCAGCCGTAGCTTCACTGATATCACCTTCTCTAGCAATACGTTCACGTTGTACAGGAGTTGTTACAGAACCCGTAGATCCTTCTTCTGATCCCCAATCTTTACGTATTTTCTTATTAGTTTCCCATGCTTCATAGGGTGTCTGTTCTGTTATGTGAGCCCCTTGATGTGGTTCAGCAACAGGTCTATTCTTATCAGCACGAAATTCAGTTTCACCTTTTCTTAGTTGGCTGAGGCCAGCTTCAATAGTTGTTTGCTCAGCATTATCATTTCTACCTTTAATCTGTCGTAAAGCTTTCTTAGAGCCTTTACCTAACAGCATAGCTGCACCATCAAAAGCAAGACCAATTCCTATCCCTTCAACGATGTTTTTTAATTTCATCATTACAGGGTGATCAGTTTCTTTTGTAGTGAGAGGAGTATCTATAAAACCAAACCGTTCTCTAACTGCACCTAGTGCGTTATGACCATCTGATTCTTTAGATATTAAGTCAGATACTGCACCGACTGAACCAGCTCTAACTAGAGTACTTGTCCCAGCCCATGCTGCACCTACACCTAATCTAACAGCAGTTGCTTTAGCAGCAGGTATAATAGCCGCTGCTAATGAACCGAAGTGTACTGTACCTCTAAGTAATTTACCCCACCATGTTTTAGTTTCTATTGGATTATCATAGTCAACGAAGGGATCCCATTCAGGTCTATAATAACCTTTCTCCTTCTTCTCTCTAGCCATCTCTCCAGAGAGTGCATCAGCTGTACGCTCTGGAAAGGTAGTTATAGAGGAGGCGGTATCTTGAAGACCACCTGATAGTATGGATTGCCCTTCTTTGGCTAATGCTTTTAATCCCCATTGATCAGCTTCCCTGGGGTCATCTTGTACAGCCGTAGCCTTGGCCTCAGTTGCTTGATCTGTAATTTCAGCTGCAGACGTATCTACCTCTTGTTGTTGTAATCCTTCTAAGAATTCTAAAGAAGCATCATTAGCTTGTTGTAGAATTTCATTAGGGATTATAGGATCTTCTGGCATTTTTTTACCTAATTATTGTTGTAATTGTGCATTACATAGTTCTTTAGCACACTCTGGTAACAGTGTATCTAACTGTAACCATGGTGGTAGGTCTCCAGCTATCGTTTTAAATCGTTCTTTATCTTCTGTCCTAATATTAACAAGCCTTCTATACCTAGTATTAATACCTGTATTCTGTTGTGCTTGTTGGGTTTTCTGCCTTAGTCTAGCAAGTAAAAGTAAGTCTTGATCTTTTTTATCCCATGACGCATCTAATGGTACCTGTCCAGATTCTACTATATCTACTATACCTTGAGCTGTTAGACCATACATACCGAAGTGACTATAACCGCCTATAGCTAATGCATAGGCATCTCCATATGTTATCTGATCTAATGTCTTACCAGTGACAGCTTCTATATTAGTCCATTTACCATTTTGATCTTTCAGTGCAAGATAACCACCATTCTTTAAGGATTCCTTATTCTGAACTGTGTTAAGCATCCAAGTATAATCTGGGTTATCTTGAGTAACTTGATATGTATTACCAGATGTAGGTTTCAGTTCAAGTTTCCTTGCATCTGCTGGCTCTAAATTATCTTTTTCAGGTGATGTAGTATCAACATCAATTCCATTAGCTGCGAGTCTTCTTTCTAATATATCTTTAGCGTCTATACCAGTAGCTCTCTGCCAATAGACGTAATATGCAGGAAGTTTACCCTTACCTTGTTTATATGCAAGGCCAGCTTTAAGATGAGGCTCTTCACCTTCAAATGGTGTCGTTCTAGTATCAATTATATCTTTGTCTGCAAGTACAAGATCTATGGCTCTTCTCCTATTTATCAATTTTGATAATGAGTTATCACCTTTATGTATAGGCATAGTCCAATCAATTTTAGGATCATATAACTTCGTAACTACAGACTTCTCTGCAGCTGCATGTGCTTTTGCATCTGATATACCCTCTGATTTTAATGCTCTATAAACATTCATGTACTCTGTAGTTGCATGGTTGTACACGTTGTTCCATAATGGTGTTGCAGATTCAGTGTTTGCAAAGTCCTCATCCATTCTTTTATTTACTATAGATCGAAGTTGAGTATTTCTGAAACCAATTGTACCTGCTCCGTCTGTACCTTTTCTTAATCCAGTTCCTGCATCTAATCTATTTTGCCATTTTGTCTTTAATGCATCACTAGTGAATCTATCTATTTCTTCTTGAGATGGTAGTATACCGTGATTATCGTATCTATGTGTCAGAATTCCATCATGATCTATATCTATATCCCTATTTTGATACTCTAAGTTCTTGAGTAAATCTGGTCTAGTTTCAGGAGTTGTACCCCAGTCAGCATCAAATCCAGCTAAAGCTTTTTGTACCTGTTTATAAGTACGGTCTTCTTCTGTAGCCCAGTCATATATTGTTGAAGCAGCATCTTTCTTTTCACCATTATGTATTGCTTCTCTCTCCTCAAATTCTTCTTTCTGTGCTTTAGCTGAAGCTGCTTTTAACCTTTTGAAATCCTTTTTCCAGAAATCTCTTACTCTTTGTTTTGGAGGAGGTGTTGTACCTTCTGCATAATAAGGTTGTACCCAAGCATCGCCTATAGCTTTAACATCAACATCATCTATATCACCTCTAGATCTATGCAGTATAGCAAAATTAAATATTGCTTCTCTAGCAAGTCTTGCTGAAGGTAATCCAGTAATAGGATCCTTAAAGCGAGGCATCTCTGTTGTTATCATAGTAACAAACGCTTGACCACCTTCAGTCTTTAACTTATGCTTTAATTCCTTACCTGCTGCTGTCAAATATGCTTCATCTAAGGCTGCTACACTTTCTTTCTGTAATTTTAGATCTCTAGCACGACCCAGTTCTAATGCTTTGTTAATGAAATCTTTCTTATATAAACCAAGTCTACCTTTTGCTACACCTTCATGTTGTTGGAAGAAATGTGCATCAATAATATCACCTATTATTTGCTTATCTTCTAGTGTAGTACCAGGATCATTATAAGCTTTATGAATAGGTTTACCTTCAGGTGTATACCCAAAACTAGGGTGGTGAACCTTCATTCCGTGCCGAGCATAAGTACGCCAATGAGGGATCATCTCCACCAAACCATCTAGGTTTTCAGAAATCAGCTGTTCTTTAATGTAAGGTTCTTGTAAGTTATAAGCTGCATCAACATCTACATCTTTTACTTCTTCTACAAGTGCATTAGCTTCGTTTCTAACAACGTCTCTATTGTTCTTAGCGTTTGCTTCAGCTATTAAATCTTTATCTTCTAATGCTTGAGCTTGATGTTGTTCAGCAGTAAGACCACTTTCTTCTACTAACTTAGGAAATTTAATTGTAGTATCTTTATAATCTAAATACCTTTTCTTATATTGATTAACCTTTCCTAAGTATTCCTCAAATTCACGGAAGCTATCATCAGCTTCATCAGCTGTTTTAAGCAACTTTTCCCATCTACTTGGAGCACCTTGGGCTCTTTCGTCCATGTGCTTGTAGATGCTGATCAGCTGATTAAAATGAGCTTCATTAGCTGCAGTAGTTTCATCAATATTTTTATTGACAGACTCTGACATGTCAACTTCTGTCTGCATATAATTAGTTTTAGAGATATCAGGTGGTGCAGCTGTAGCTCTACCTAATGATTCAAAATAAGAACTACCCATGATTAACCTCCTTTACCTACAAATCCTGCACCCATACCAGCAATAGACAATGCTAGTTGTAGGTTAGCCCAGTTCTGTCCAGCTCTATCCTTAGGTGGCATCATTACAGGCATACCATATTCAGGTCTTACACCTAATGCTTGTCTGTTTTTAGCCATCTGGTTCTGGTAGTTACGTGTTATCTTTTGGTTCATTACGTCCATATTTCTACCAAATGTGTTATCAATGCTGCTTTCTATTTGACTTTGTTTAGCTAATAACGCTTCGTATTTCTGTGCCATACCTTTACCACCTCTAAATCCTCTAGCACGTGAAGTACCAAACTTTTCTCCGGCAGTATCTCTGGTAACGAATTGTTGTTTAGCTTTATAAAGTGCTTCTTGTTGTACTCTGCCTTTTCCTAGTGCCCATAGAGCTCTAGAATAAGCATCGCTTTTCGATCGGCTTAAGCCTTTTGTAATGCGGTTCCTTCCCATCTTGTGGGAGGCTTCCCTGTTCCAATATTTTAGAGATGCAGAAGCATAGGCAGTGTCCTTTTTCTGCTTCTCTATTTTGGCTTGCATTCTTATTCCCCTATTGGGATCTGGTGCGCACACGGCTAAATTCTATAAAGGACAATTGGTTGGGTCCGTAAGAAATTTCTTCCAAAAATTCAAACCCTAAAAATTTTAATAATTTTAAGTGGACTTTGTTACGTTTATCTACTACATTCCAGAGGATAGCTTCCTCTCTACTTTCTATAAATCTCTTAGCTTCTCTTGCAAATGTTATAGGGTACTCTAATATAGCAGGAGTACATAACATCCACACTTCTCCATTAGGACCGACTCCGGCCATACCGGCAGTCTTGCCGTTAGGCACTTCGAACCACACGCAGGAGCCTCTGTGAACAGCTAAAGGTAGCTCTTCCATAGGATCTAGCCCGTGGCCTTCTTCAAGCTCTCTGCGGTCATCTGGAAGTAGATTAGAGGCTACCTTAAGAGCAGCCTCAATCGTTGCTGGGTGAATGTAATCTGACATTAATTTGTTTTACGGTAATGCATGGGTGACCAATCACCTTCCCAAGACATAGATCTTAAGGTAGCAGGTGCTGGGTGGGAGGATTTTAATGTTATATCTACATTAGTATTCCGTTCATATACTGGTATATCTTTAACCTTCTCATCTAAAAAGGGTGCATCAGATGCATCATATTCATCTAAGTCAGTTGATTCATATACTTCAGTGTAATCAGTTTTACCTACTCTAGTAAGTGTAGTTTCATATAGACCTATCTTACCAAAGTTTAGTTTAATTCTATGTACAGTCAGGTTGGAGTTAACATCAGATTTAACTTGCTTCTGACTTATTTGTTGTGTTGGGTATATCCTAGGGAAAGTTACACTAAATTCATATAGATAACCTATATAAACTGTAGCACTAGACCAATCACCAGGTACTGTGAAGGAGGTACCAGCAGATGTCACTGTTACTTCAGCATATCTACCTACTCTTGTAGCAGTTGAATTAGTATCAACAACAACCAAGGTACCGTTAGGTGAAGTAACACTTGATTGCCAAGTAAACTCACAGCTACCTGTACCATCAGTAAATGTAGTCAGGTTAGTTGTACTATTATATACACCACCTAATACTGTCGTATAATTATCTAAATGTATCAGATAGTTAGTACTATCCAGATCTATATTTGGATCTGCATCAGCTTGAATTAAGTTAATACTTTGTAAGAAGTTATCAGTATCTAAGAAATAATAAACATCTTCTACACAGAAGTGGTACTTAATAGGATTATTATGTTTCCATTTAAACCAAGCTGATTGTAGTGGTTCATCATTAGGGGATGTTCTAAAATATTTATATCCAAAGACAATATCTGTATCTGTTTTACCGAAGAATACCATATTATTCTCTCGGCTACTTGTAATTAAATCTATATCTTTTGCTAATAAAGTAGGTACAAGTTTACTTGTCTCTACAAGTGTTGCCATATCTTCTCTTTTTACAGCACCTAGCTCCATAAACCTACTGTATTTAAAAGAATTATCTATGAATCCTACAGTGTAGTTTGTTCTGATAGGAGGTATAACTTGGTTATAGTTATGACTGGCTACAGCTCTTAGCTTTGCAGTATCAGGGTTGAATACTGTATCATCAGCAGATAGTAAAAACTGTTGGTTAGTACTAAAGCATAGTAATCCAGCTGGTAATTCTATAGCATCATATAAATCAGAAGGGTATAGAGAAGAACATGCTATATCAATAGGATCAATAGCACTAAGTGTTAATGCAGAGTTATTCCAGAAGTCAGGCTCATCAATTGAACCAGGTTTAGATGTTATTACATTCTCACCTGATAAGAATACTAACCTATTACGGAAGAAGCATACTTTATTTATTCCTTGCCCAACAAATGATGGTATTGGATTAGTTACAGCATCCCCTACTAGCCTATCTTTCCATCCGTATTGTTTAACTAAGAAATCTCCATCCGCTTGCCTTTGTAAGACATGAGGCATAGTAGAAGGATCAAAGCTCTTTACAATACCAGGTTCAGGACATTCAATCCATACACCAGATCCATCTTTATCATTAGCACCATAGAATCTAGTGTAATAATCATCCTCATCTGACATCCTAGTGTTAGCTACTTTAACAATGTAGCCATTCTTACACTGAATAGGAAGTTTAGTTACATCATTAACAGTGCCTTGCATGACACGCATGAGGTCATTCTCCATGACATCAATGTTGAATGCATTAGCACATGAAAGATAGATACCATTACCAATTACTACAGCAGATAATGATTGACCACCTACTGTAATACCAGAGAGTTCTCCTTGAATACCACCAAGAACAGTCTCAGCAGTAACAGCTGTATCAGCATCAAATGGTGTAGGAGCAGGTCTAACTGCTTTTATGTTAGCTTGGATAACTGACGCTTCATGTTCAGTTACTTCAACAGTATAAGTATAGCTAGTCTTAGCTGAGTCTAATGTAACAGTAGTAGTATCACCGTCTTCCCAGTCTTCACCACCATGTAGTAAGGATACCTCACGGTTATATGAACACTCATAACTATTACCAGTGATGG
>Ga0080013_1003055_pt1 | contig 18337 bp, 26 predicted proteins | sample ETNvirenome_6_85_FD_69236 | JGI IMG/M metagenome (GOLD analysis project Ga0080013, IMG submission 69236) | Marine viral communities from the Pacific Ocean - ETNP_6_85 (SPADES assembly) (version 2) | ecosystem: Environmental > Aquatic > Marine > Oceanic | place: Pacific Ocean | collected 2013-06-19 | reverse complement strand
ATTCAATTCTTGTCGCAGATCCCTAGCTTCTTTACTTCCCTGTAATCCAATTTCAGCTCTTTTTGCATCTCTAGATGCTGCAGCTCTCATAGGATCTAGTGTACCTATATTAAACATTTCAGCTGCTTGTTGTCTTCTTAATCCAAAATCAGAAGCTATTTCATTCCATTGTTGATTCTGTAATTTAGAACCTTCTCCAAACTTCGCAGTATCTCGATTTGCAAGAATAGTTTGTTCAGCTCTCCAATCAGCTGCTTTAGCTGCATTTAATTGTGCTTGTGCTGCTTTATTAGCAGCTCTATTCTGAAAGAAACCACCTATTACTGCCCCACCTAATGCACCCCACATATCGCTACCTCCGAGTTTACTAAAGAATCCACCGCCAGATGTAGAGGCTGGTGGGCCTCCGAACATTGTAAGATCGCCTGTACTAGGTTTTCCACCGCCGAGTGCTCCATATGGATTAGACCATGTTCCTAAAGCCATCTTTATAGTTTAAGTCCATAAGTTTTAAGAGCCTAGTTTGTAGTCAAATTGATTTTTTGGACTCCATGCTTGTATAGCTTCCCAAGGTTTTTGTTTTGTTAAAGCTACACCCCATTCACTAGATGCTTTTGCAATATCTCTATTGGCTTGAGCAATTGCTAGATTACCAGCAGACATAAGATCTGGAATACTTGCTATTTGCCCTCTAAGCATTTTTTTATTTGCTGCTCTATCTTGGATGCCTTCCATCTTGTTTAAGTAATCTTGGAAAGGCATTCCATACATATCATCAAAGCTAGGGTCTTTCTCTGTTGTTTTATCAGGAAGTTTTTGTACGTTTCCACCTACTTGTACTTCATATCCTTCTATTGGACCACCAAATCCTTGGTCCGATTTTCTTCCGCCACCATGTCCTCTTTGATCAAAATCTCGATCTCCATGGAATAGATCTCTAAGACCAGCCCAATGTCTTCTGAATCCTTCAGGAGCATTTACTCCAATCATTGTTCCTGATCCAGGATCTGCTTTTAATCCTGCATTATTTCCTACATTTATATCTGCTCCCCCACTACTTTGACCTCCACTCATTCCTGAACCTACAGGTATAAAGCCAGAAGGTACTTGTCCTCCTGCTGGAACGTCTATAACTTGTCCGTCACGAGATACGTATTGCATGATTATTTTTAATAGGGACTGGCGGAATAAGCGTTACTCATAAGTCGATTAGTTTCGCTCAACATATTCTGCATCATTCCTAGTTTAGCCATCTTCATCTCACGGGCTAATTGTGCATTTTGAATTTTTTCAACAAGAGGTAATTGAATATCTTCATATAAACCAATTTGTTTCTCCATACTTCTCTTTGTCTTTGCATATGGAGTAAGAGGCATTCCCCAAACATTCCAATCTCGTCCACTTAAAGGATCAGTAGGATCACCAAAGACTGGGCTAAGAATTTGTCTGCCACCTTTAAGGATTGGACCACCAACCATTGAACCGACTGCTATACCAAGAGGACTTCCAAGAGTTAATGCACCTCCTATAGCACCTCCTGCAAGTGTTCCTGTTGCTCCTAGTGGGTCACCTGCTGCAAGATCAAGTCCTGCTCCTAAGAATGGAACTCTTCTACCTATCCATCCTCCAGCAATTTTCATTCCTGGTTTTATAGCTGCTACACGAGCTGCGCGTCTCATCCCTAATGCTTCTTTTAAACCTCCTTTAGCTAAAGCAGCAGAAAGGACACCTTTTCGTGCTGCTGCTCCTTGAGTTAAAGCTTTTTGATAGGCTCTTGGTGCAATTCTTCTTACTAATCCTGTACCTGCACCTCCTACTCCCTTCAATGCTCCTTTTGCAGTTCCTGGTGCTCCTCCTACTGCTTCTTTTAGTGTTTCTCCAAGTGCTGTCATCCCTGGACTTGTTACTTGCTTCTTTAGAAATTCAGGAATAGTAGATAACCCATATAACAATCCTCCTTCTGCTAATAAACTTCTTCCTCCTGCTCCACCACCACCACTACTAGTAATATATGAACCTTTCCAAGGATCACCTGTATATGATAATTTTGCAAATTCCGTTGTCATATTATTCTACAAAATTTCCATCTAGTTATATTTATTTTATCAGCCTACATACTCTGTTGATATTCCATTGTTGATGGATATTTAGGACGATTTCCAGATGCAATTAACATATTTGCTATTTTACCTGTTAATCCACCAGCTAATGCATAGGCACCACCACGGGCTGCTATACCTCTTGCTGTGGTTGCTTTTCCTAATCCTCTTCTTAAACCAATAGATCCTCCAGCTAAAGCTCCTCCTGATTGAAGACCAAAAGGAAAACCTACAACACTAACTTCAGGTTGGCCTTCTAAATTAGACATTGTTCCTTTCAATAAACCAAGACCAGTTAAACCTTTATTTTGATATGCATAACGCATATAATTGCCATATTGTTGTGGAGTTAAATTAGGAATATCTGCTTTAGCTGTTTCATATTTTAAAGGTCTTCCTCTTCTACCAAGGAATACTCTATCTATTAATTCAGGAGCAATCTGAGAAGTTTTTCTTCTATCTTCAGAGCCTTCATCTGCATATTTCTGTTTATAACCTTTAGATCTAAATTGTTCTCCTGGATTAGTTAAATCTAAATGTCCTAAAGAAGCACCTACAGGTAAACCTAAACCAGCGAGACGAATTCCTGCTTTAGCTGTTGGGGTGAATCTAGTCGATCCTCCTAATACCTCTGGTCTTAAATCTCTTGCAAGCTCTGGACCAATGATTTGTTCTGCAACTTTATCTGCAATAGGCATTGGATGATTGTAATGCCAATAAAATCTTCTGGTTGAATCTGTACCTAAGTCAGTTAAAAACCTTGCTCCTACTAAACCTGCGAATTGTAAAGGTGTTTTATGAGGTGTAATTGAAGCTCTAGTTCCTTCTTTCTCAACTCCTTCAATACCACCTCTAGCTGCATCTTTATAATACTTAGGTTTCAATAATGTATGGCTATAATCGCCACTTATTTCCATTTGCCTAATACCAGTATCCCAACCTTTTTTAGCTTGTTGTGCTCCTGGCGTGGCTCTTGCCGTGTCTTTAATAAGTTTTTTTATATCTGCTGCAAATTGCATAATTTATTACCTCTAAGCAAAACGCATTGGAATACCTTGCGTTTGATACATTGTACCTGCTGCAGTATTTGGATCTAAATCATTAACATATTTCATTTGTGCTAATTGCTGTGCTTGTGTAGCTTGTTGCGGATAGAACATAGGTTCTACTGCTAATGTTGCTCCAATACTTCCTGCAAGAGTTCCTCCTATTTGTGCCATGCTGGGATTATATTGTCTCTTCATATAGTATCCAGCGTGTGGTCCTTCAGTTACTAATCTCCAAGGACTCTTACCTGCAGCAACTTGTTCTTTAAAGCGTTGTGTAATACCACCTGCTCCTGGTGATAAATATTTTGTTTCATAAGAACCATATAAACCAGGAATAGCGCTTCTTATTCCACCACCTGGAAGAGCAACTCCTGTTTCTGCTCCTTTATGTTTGGTGACTTTTGCTGTATCACTAAGTTTAGAGACATCTGCTTTTGATAGAGGTACACGTACCTTTTGACCTGTAGGTACCATCTTTCCAGCCATTGCACGACCAATTGCTGAACTAAGTAATAAGTCTGTTCCTCCTACGGCCAAACCTGCTAATGGATTACCTGTACTTAACGTAGATAATAAAGTTGTTATACCTGCACCTAATAAAGATTGTCGCGCTATTTCATCACCACCTCTTTGAGCTAATGATCTTCTAAGTCCAGGGTTATAAACCATTTTATTATTCCTTTCCTTCTAGTTTATCTGGAGTATTCTCAGCTTCGGTTGCTGTTTCTTCTCCTTGTCGTTCTTCTTTCTTTTCTTTTTGTTCTGAAATCACTTGCTTTTGTCGTGACATTAAATCTGAAATGGAAGGATCTCCTTCTACTTCATTTTCTGCACGTCTTTCAGCAGCTGCCATTAAGAATCCATTTGGATCAGGATTCTTCATACGTGGCATTGGATTCTTAGACGTTTTATCAGGACGTAATGTAGGACTTATTTTATAAGCTTCCATCCATGTGGGATTAAAATCTGGTTGCTCTTGTGGACGTTGGAATGTTCTACCTCTACCTTCATCAAAGTCATAATCTTCAGGACGATTAAATCTTCCTATTCCATCAAACATTTCATAATCAGGAGTTGTTTTATCTGGATTGCCATCAAAGAAAGGTGTATTACCCACAAATTGTAAATCTGGGTTTAATGTCATCTTTCGTGTTTGTGCTCGCTTTAATAAATCGTCTTTTGTAAAGCGTGATGGATTCCAAGGGTAATCTCCACCTGCACTGGTAGATCTAAATAAGTCATCAAAATCTAAACGCTTACTTGTTTGACCCCTTCTATTGAAAGGATTTTCTATGTAACGTCCAAGATCAAGGCGAGCGTCTTTAGCCATTATTCTTTAGATTTTTTCTTGTTATTAACACCAACAAGAGTTTTCCTCAAGTTAGCTTGCTTAACAGTCTTTTTATCATATTTATCTGGATTGGATAGGACATTCTCTTGTAATTGAGCAGATGTAATCCCTTTCTTCTTTGCTTTTGCAGTGAAAGTCCCAGGACGTTCTATAGCGTCCCCAATCCACTCTTTCTTTTCTTTTTTCTTTTCAGGTTGCTTTTCAGCTTCCTTTTTTTTGGTAACTTTCTTTTTAGCCATTAACGATTACCTCTCTTTTTACCTGCACGTCTTCTACTCTTAGCTTTTGCTTGAGCAAAGAGTGAATCATATTGACCCATTGGATTATATGCTCTTGGACCTTGTAGCGGAGTAGTCTGTTCAACAGAAATACGTTTAGGCGCTGTTCTAATTATACTTTCACGATCCACAGAAGGCAGATTGCTGCTTCTTACTTGTGTAGGTAGGGATAAACCTAATTGAATAATATCTTCATCTACATCCATATTATTGATATAGCCTGCAGGACTTAAACTTTCACTAATTAAAGGCATATCATCTTTCTGATAACGCATATATCTTCCTGGTCTACCTGCGTCAAATTTAGGTCTATTATCTACAGGGAATTGAGATATTGGTCCTTTAGGGAATTTTTGTCCAGTTTGTAAAACGCTAAATTGTGGTAGTTGTCTTCTAACCTTACTTAAAGTTTCTCCAAGTACATTATCTCCTGATGTTTGTCTACGAGTCCACTGTGCTTCTCTTACTACAGTTTGTGGTTCCATATCACGTGCAAAGGTTACACCTGTCTCTGCTGAAAACTCTGGAAGTGGTTTTTTCCCTTTACTAATTAAACTTTCATTAATTCTTTGCATAACACTTGTTTGTTCTGGTCCTTTTAAGGCAACATATTTTGATTTTCCAGATATGATGTTTGGTACTTCCTTTCCGTCTATTATTTCACTTCCTACATATTCGCTTGGTTCATCCATTACAAGCCCACTTGTATATCTTGGTTTTCTTTCACTAGGAGGAATAGGTAATCCACCTTGTTTTACAGGTCTGTCATATCCACCAGCAGATAGTGATGTTTGCTCCTTAAGTTTCTGTGCTTGAGCAACTGTAACGTTAGGAAGAAGTCCTATATTTGCACGTTTCTTATTCATATCTCTAGCTATTTCTTCTGCTGATCTTCTATCTCCAATAGGAAGATTTCTATGTAATTCAACTGTTCCTGAATAACCTCTCATAGTATCTAGTTCATCTAATGATTCCGCATAGTTTTTTTCATACCCTTGTTCTGCTACCTGTATTTCTGATGGTGCACCAGTAAGATCTTTTGGATTTTGTGTTTTATCTTCTGTTTGTTGACCGCTATAATTTCGACTTAATGAAGGATCTTGTAATGATTTCCTTCTTAGTTTTCCTGCAGCACTACGATCATATTCGCCATAAGGAGCAGTTAACTGATCAAATTGTCGTTGTGATATTGCCTCTGAAATAAGTAGTTGTTCTAACTCTGTATCCTTCTTAATTGGATAAACTAAAGAAGGATCAATACTTGTTGGTCGTCCATCAGGCCTTTTTCTAGATCCTTGCACTGCTACAACTTCTAGTTGGGGAACTGTACTTTTTGGATAACCGATAATGTCATCTACAAAATCCTTTGCTCCAGCAGAATCTAATACAGGTAAATAAATATTTTGTTTATTTGCTAGTTCTTTTTGTAACTCTTTAGCTAAGCCTTTTCCAGAAGTTTGTGGTGCTTTTGCAGTTGCTTGTAATAAACGATTAACATCTGAAATTTTATATGTATTTGCTACATCTGTAGCTAATTGCATAAGGTATTTTTTATCTACTGGTTTATTGTGAGAGTCTTTATAAGCAACCAACTCTCTTTTAAGAGCTTTACCTGCCTTTGCTTCATTTTCTGCACGTTGTTTAATAGCAAGTAAACTTTCTTTAATTTGTCTCCGATTAATTTGTCCTTTTAATTGATTACTAACATTACCTGACTTGTCAAGTTGTAAAACTTGAAGAGGAGCATCAACATATTCTGTTGTTGCAAAATAAGTAGGTACTTCATAAAATTTTCCTTTATTTCCAACTCTTTTAATTTTCCCTAAAGGATCTTTTAAAACTCTGGTAGCAACAGGTTGTGTTGTTATATATTCTTCATTTCGAATAACATTTGCAATAACATTATTTTCTCCTAATTGACTAAGTAAATTAAGTTGTTTACTATCTTTACCATCAATAATTTGAGGATTCCATAGACGAGTCCCACCTCTATCAATCATTTGTTGTCCAGTTTCTTTATCTATTGCAGGTGCTAATTCTATATTGTAAACATTACCTACACGACTAGGCATAGGTATAACTTCTCCTCCTGTTAGATTTCCTTTTTGACTGCCAGGTCCACTCTTTGGAGTAATATTTGTAGATTCCCCAGTTTCTTCAAAGAATTGATTTGAATCTAAAGTCCTTTTAGTAAGACGACTATTATCTAAATCTTCGGAAATATACTTATCACGTATTTCTGCTAACTTCCAACCTGTAGTTTTATATGCATTTGCATTATCAACTAAAGTTTGATTTATTGTTTGACTATTTGGATCATAAGGAATTTTATATCCTTCACGTAATGCATCCTCAACAGCACGTGCTTTATTAATACGATAAGGAACATCAGCTTCTACAGCTAAACCTGATTCAACTTGATTGACCAGATTGGGATCAATAATATCTTTATATAGAACTTCCTCAACAACATTTCCAACATCATCATATGTCTGTTCCCAAGGGAGATTTAAATCTATTTGGTCAATTTGTCTTCGTACTGTTCTAGGATGAACTTTACCTTGTCCAGCTAAAACATCCCAATTTCTTGCAAATAGTTCATTTTGATGTCGCCATTGTTCATTAGTACGTTCATTCGTTAACCTTGCGTTTAGAAAAGCTTGTGGATCGTTAGTTGGAGTTCCTGAACCTCTTACTGGAATTCGGGGAGTGACTTGCATCCCTTGTGTTCCATATTCTGAAACATTACTATCTTTGACCCCAAAACCCTCTTTCTCAGGTATAAATTCAGTTGCACCACCACGGACAACTCTTGGAGCTTCTCCTAGTGGATTAGCAAACTCACCAGTAATTAAATGACCTTGTTGATTAGCAACAGAACTATTAGGTCTAAGTCCTAATTCATCTTCAAATGCAGTAATACCAACAGTATTGGCATTGAATTTAGGATCTAAGAATATCGGGTTACCTTCTCCTTTACTTGTGCTAGAACCCGCATAGGCTTTCATCCGTGCATCGATTTCAAAATTCGGAAGTCCTGCTGCTTTCAGATAAGGAACAGCACCTCCAGCCTCTTGGACATCAGTAAGAATTTGTTGAGGATTAATCTTTGTAGATCCTGTTCCTGTATAAGGAGCTTCTTGAAGTAGAGGTGTGGGACGTTCTGCATCTGTTAAACCAACATCATCTGCATATTTATTAGCAAAGGATGCAGCTTCGACTTGTTCAGACGTAGACGATGGAACGAAGTTGTCTGCCTGAGCATCCCAGATATCATCTTGTTCTCGTCTAACATTGGTTTTCTTAACAACTTGATCTACATCCTCTTTCGCAGCAGTAGCAGTTTGTTGGATGTCTTCTAACTTTGTAGTTGCTCCAGTTTCTGTTCCTTTAAAGGCAGTTAATATTTGTTCTTTTGTTGCATCAATTTGTTGTTGTGTTTTACTAACTTGCTTTGATATCTTTGCAGCTACTCCAGGCTTCCGTAATACTAAAGCACCTATAGCAGATAATCCTCCAGCACCCAACCCTGTCCATGCAAGTGCATCACCTAAATCTGGTTCATCTTGTTGGCGTTGCTGTTGTTGTGGCGCACGAAGCTGTGATTTACGCCATTGTCTAACTGCAGGTACTAATTGTGCCTGTGATTTTTTATCTTTAGGGACTGGTGTACCAGTAGCCTGTGCATATGCGTAAAAATCAGCTGGCGATACAGACATCTGGACTTATCAACCCTTATGTTCTTTCCCTCATTCTATTGTTGATAAATCTTAGAAATACCCGCGCTATATTTAATAAATAGCGTCAATCAACACAAAATGGAAGCAGGACTTAGGCAAAAACGTGTAGAAGGACTAGAAGCTATTAAGAGTAAAGCTTTAGCTATGACAAAAGAAGGCGCAGATGATGGGGAAGTCCGTGACTTTATTACTGAAGGTAAAAGAAACCTTGCATTTGAACTTCCTGACCAAGAATCCTTTGATAAAGCAGTGAAAGCAACACTTCGTTACAAAGAAAGTAAGAACAAATAACTGATTTCCACAACTTGAGTGATAGCCACGCATCTGACGTGGTTTTTTTGTCCCATTTTTAGGGCTAATTAGGGAATTTTAGTACAAAATCCACAACCCTGTGGAAAAAGGGCCTCGTATAGACCTCGAATGGGGAAACAATTTATCTAAGTAGTCTCCCACCACCTACCCGACTTCTATCCCGTATAGAAAAAAAAAGGTAGGCACCCACCTCATAGGAGACCCCATGGCTCAACGCACGTACCTTCTGCTCGTAGTAGTAATGACAGCAGTTATTGCTCCAGCTGGCATTCAAATGACTCGCGCACTTCATCCAGACTTGGTTGAACAGTGCAAGAATCATGATTGGCCAGCGCACCAGCACAATAGGCACATCGACTTCTGTATCTCTCAAGGATTTGAAGTCAAGTAGAGCCGAAACGCCTCGTTAGTTCTGCTAGCGGGGCTTTTCTGCTGTCCTACACAGCTTTATCATGGAAGTTTCACAGTATGTCCTCTGGACACGCCGTTATACTTACACCTTCTTCATTCCAGAGGGAGGCGATAACGCACTGATTAAGTTGGTTGCTAGATCTCACGATGCTGCCTGTCAGGGATATACGCAGTTTATGTCCCGAACAGACGCCCGTGGGTTTTGTAGCCGTCAGCTTGCTGCCTGGGATGCCGTTGGCTCCTTATCTTAATCTACTTTATGGCCCTGCTAGTTCTGCTAGTGGGGCTATTTGGGTGCTATACCCGCGTTTTCCACAGGTTTTCCCCTGAAATGCGCTGTTTTTCCACAATTTGCGCCCGAAATTGGGGAGAGATCTGTCGCGCAATAGAGTTCATGTAGAACTGTGGTTACCTATGTACCTCTTCAGTACTGCTGAAGGGGCTATTCAGGTGTTCTTTATGGAGTCATCCATGAACCCCCTCCAAAATCTTGCTGTTAAGGCCCTTCGTAAATGTGCTAATGCTGTTGAGAAGCCTCCAACATTCCGTGCAATTCGCCACAAGGTGGCAGATTTCATTGATGCGGACCCTCGCTCATTACCAGCTGCGGATGCTTGATAGTCGTACCTCTTCCCTCCTTAGTTCTGCTAAGGGGGGTATTGAGGTGTTCTATACGGAGTCATCCAAAGATGGATCCTTTCACAGGTTTATCTGCTTTTCTCTTCGGTGGCTTAATCGGCACTATTGCTCATCGCATTACACATCCTGAATCACGTGTGACAAAGGAAGCTGATGCGATGTGGTGGCGAAATGCCTCTGATGAAGAGAAGAGATTTAAGTTAATGCATCCTTTCGGAATCAAAGATGGTCGTATGACTAGCTATGAACTCGAAAATCAACGGAATGCTAAATAACTGAGAACCTCTTGCCCCCCTTGGTTTTGCTGAGGGGGGTATTGAGGTGTTCTATATGGAGTCATCCATGTCAACACTCAAATCCATACTTAACAATGACACTCTCGTTGGCTTTGCTATCGGGATACCCATTGGCGGTTTCATACGTCTATGGCTATGTCATTGGGACTGGGGTCAGTTCATGAACCCTTTCTATCCATGGAATTTGTTAATCAACTGAAGTAGGTACCCCTCATTTTTCGAAATGTGGGAGGGGGTTCAATTCCCCCTTTCAGTATTACCCCCAGCGGATATGGGTACCGCACACATGGAGGAAACCCCATGTACACCGTGAATTATTACGCTGACCGTGGTGAGCGTATGGAGCCTGTAAGCAGGCCATTCACGTCAAAAGCAGAAGCTGAGTCTTTTGCTAAAGATTTGTATGAAGATGTCTGGATTAGTTCAGATTTCCCATACGAAGAATTAGCAGAGTTCGAAGCTTCTTAACTGAGTGGGTCTTAAGGAGGGTTCAACTCCCTCCCTCAGTATTTATAGACCTAAGTATGTCTTTAAACTATTTCGTCAGCTCCCAGCGGAGATGAGCACCGCACTCATGGAGGTTATCCATGTTTTATGTGGATTTCTACGTCGACCGCGGTGGACGTATGTGTCCTGACACTAGGGAATTTAATTCTCTAGTGGAAGCTGAGTCCTTTGCTAAGGATTCGGGTGGTGAAGTCTGTTCAGATTTCCCACACGATGAATTAGCAGAGTTCCAAGCTTCACTGAGCTAGCAATAGCTCAAGACCTAAGCATGTCTTTAAACTGCTAAATGCTTCATTTATTCGTCCGTCGAGCTGTCCCTGACGTTAAACATAGCTTTCTTTATATCTATCATTCGCGTCAAGCTGGACGTTAAACGTAGCCTTCCTGTCTAACCAGCAGGTCGGAAATGCGTGAGTGGTCCTCACCAGAGCCAGGTAACGCCTGGTGGCTAAATATGCAGAGTCGTTCTCTGCCTTCTACCTAACCAAGTAGTCGCTATGTGTTGCGAGATGGTTCCTCGTGGCTGGCCTGTCTGCAGCAGGTCAGTCTTTGTACATATATATCAACTAAGTAAGTAGGTATAAGTCCATTCCGACGGTGTGTTCCATCGTGCAATGGATCTACTGAAAATTTGATTTATATGTCGCTGAGTCGAGAGATTAAGGAGGGGTGCAACTCCTCTCCCTCGGTATTGACCTGAATATGTCTTAAAACTATTCGTTATCCTTTGCACTTTCTACCATGAAAGGTAATCAAGCTGTCTTACTCCTCGGCACTGGACTTGTTGCTGGTACTGGAGTCTTGAGTTTCCTTGGTGCTACCACCGATGAGAAATCTAAGCTACGTACCGCAATAAGAGCTAAGACCGACGAAGCAAGAGTTCAACTTGCTGAGTGGATAAGACCTGATGCAATAGAGGTAACTAAATCTACAACTAAAGCGAAAGCTACTAGAAAGCCTCGCGCTGCCAAGAAAGTAGAACCCAAGAAACTTGAGGTTGTACCTTCTCCTGTCAGCAAAGTCGAAGCTGATGTAAGTGATTTCGTTGAATTTGTAGAGACCAAGTGATCTCTGTACTTAGTCCTTCCTCCCTTCTTGGGAGGTGGATTTCCTACAGGGTTCTTCCCTGTGTCCTTCGCACTTACCACCATGTGGGCTTCTTTTCAATATCAAAAGAACATTCATGATGCTTATCTCGTGAATGTACATGGTGATATGGCTGAACTATTGCATGTTGATCCTGCTAATGGTTGCAGTCGTTACACCATGTTGAGTGCTCCAATCGCAGTGATTCGGAAGTCTGTAAAGAGTTTAATAGACAACAAAGGCTATAAGAAATGCGAGAGCATTGATTTAAGTCTTAGAGGTCTAGTTAACAACTAAGCAGACAAGATTTAGACCAGGAGTTATATCTTCTGGTCTTTATTTTTTCTTAATCATTCGTATTAACACTATGGACTATCACACAAAAGTCTTTCTTGCGACTTGTACTTTCATATTAACTGTTGGAATTACTTATCCTTTAGTGACAATTACTTCCTTCAATTACTTTTCGAGAATGCAATGTCTCACTCAAGACTGGTCTCCAGAACAACATGATAGGCACATGAGGTTCTGCCAAGAGAAAGGTTACTCAACTAACTGACTCTCTCCCTCTGCCTTTTCTTAGGCAGACTGAGGGATTCATTCCCTTGTCCTTTGCATTATTACAATGCCACGTATTCAACCTTGGACTTATCCTTTAAGCCCAGAATTTGATCGTGTTGCTTATCTACCAGGTAGGCAATTACACGCTCTTGAATATCAAGTTCAGATGATTGATTCTGAAGGTAATCCTTACTGGAAGACAGAAGATGTTTCTACTGTTGTTCCAGATACATCTGTTAAAGAATTTCTTGAACAGATGAGAGATTGCTATGAAAAACATTCATGCACTAAAGCTGCCATGTCATAAGCATGAGCTGGGGGATCAAATCCCCTGGCATGGCATTGACCTGAATAAGTCACAAAACTATTCCTTTGTACACCTTATGGAGTTTATCCATGAATCCTACCAACTTCGGTGGTATCACAGGCACTATCGTCTCTCGTATTGCTCAGAGGAATCCTAAAGGTTCCTTTACAGTAACAGAGTTTCGAGTGAAGCCTGTTGGCAGTTCTGATGAAGATTCTGCTATACCTCTCACCGCGTACAACGGTATTGGTAACAACATCCTTAGTCGCTACAACCAAGGCGACACTATCTCTGTAACTTATAGGCTTCTTTATAAGACTTGGGAAACAGAGAATGGTGAGCGCCGCAGTCGTATGGAGGTTGTCTTAACTGACAGTCCTATCACCGTAAGACTTGGTGAAGCCAGCCGAGCACAACGTGCTGAAGCTGAAAGCAACAAGAAAGTTGTAACTACTTCTTAGTAGTGAGTTGAGTCTAGTGACCTTGGGGAGGTGCAATTCCTCCCTCAACTTTTGACCTGAGCACGTCTTTAAAAGGCTCTTGTCCCTTGCACTAGATTTATGTCTAGACGTAACACCTCTAAGAGAGCTAGAAGACAAGCTTCTTCTATGCCAATCGTGGCTATGGAAACTAATGTCACTACTGAAGTTCCTACAGCTACCGAACAGTTAGAAATTAACTCAGAGGTTGCTGAAGTTATCGAAGATGATGTTAGTAACATGACTCCTGCTCAGTTAAATTTACTTGCTGAGTACAAGAGAGGTTCTAAAGAGTCTTTTTATAAATCATTCAAAACGATCTCCTCTACCATAATAGAAAGAGAACAAGCACTAGCTTCGCAAGCTGCTGAGTTATCTATGGCTTATTCTACGAATGAGCGTTTAAATCTATTGATGGAAGAACAGAAAGTAATGACTGATCAAGAGAAGGCAACTTTAGAAGCCAAGATTACCAGCTTAGAAGAGCACATCTCTTCTCTCAAAGAAGGTACTCCACAGATGATTCCTTTGTTTGGTAAGTCTCGTCTTAGCTATGAAAGTGATTTCAGGTTAAGAACTGATGAACATACCAAAGAATGGAATAACTTAATGGAGGACGGCAAGAAACTTTATGCATATGTTGCACCTAAAGTTTCCAAATTTATAGAGGATACTAAAGTTAAGCTTCAGACTCTGGAGATTAGCTAGTTCTCTATAGCAATAAGGCCAGAGGAGGTAAAACTTCTCTGGTTTTTTTATGTTGTCTTAATCATTCCAATATGTTAAAGATACTTGATGATTGCACTGAATCGATTAGATTCTCTGCAGTCTTCTCTGACTGCATTTTATTCTGATGACTACAGCAAAGTTAACATTAAGAGCATTTATGGAATCATCCTCTATAATTTTAACGCTCGCGTTATTTACCTTATATATAGGAAATTAATTCATGCTTCCAAATACAACAGCACATCAACCAACAATTCATTGGGATGACTATGAACTTGATGCTACAATAGGTTTCTTAAAAATTGTTAATCCAGGTACAATTTGTACTCACAGTATGATTAAAGAACATGCAACTAAGTATTTAACGCAAGTTAAGCATTCTGTACAAGTTCCTGTTGAAGGTTGTTATATTTCTCTCTTTTTAAACCATAATGATAGTGGCTATGATATTGATTTTGAATATTATGCCAAAGTATCTATCAATCCTTTACTTGCTCGTAATTATATGGAGCAAAGAGAAGATAAGTATAAGAAAATTATTTGTTATCAGGATGATGAACGAATTGATTGCACAACCCTACAAGAGGAGGTTACCTAATGGCTAATTATTATCCATTAACATTCTATAACTCTAGAGAAGTCAATAAAGAATTAGATAAGAAAATTGCTCTCACTATTAAGAAACGTTGTAAAGAGGATGAAGGCAAATGGTCATGTAAGTTTGATAACATGACAACTCATTTTTACTTTAAGAATGGACATGTATGCCAACACTTTGCTCGCATAATGAGTGATAGATACATAACTAAAGCTCATGTTTATAAAGAAGGTAAATTAAAACACGAATATAAAGTCCTAATAAAATCTTAGAGATATATTAAATGACAATAGATCTCTGGTTTCCTACTGCTATATATACTGAATACTTAAACCCTTCTGATGAAGAGCGTCAAGGAATGCTCGACTATGTAGAAGAGTTTATTAAAAGTAATGAAAGTATGTACAGCATAACGGGAGATACTGTTAATGCTTTTCAAATCTCTAAAGATAAAGAGTTTACCTGGTTAAATAAAGAGATTGCTAAACATTGTTATCAGTATCTAAAAGAATTTGGTATTAATATCAATACTCTTGATCTCTTTGCATCAAAATCTTGGCCTGTAGTTTGTGATCCTACTCAAAGAACAGCAATAGATGTCAATACTATTGAGAAACATACTCATCCGAATTCACATTTAAGTGTGGTCTTTTATTTACAAACAGATCCCAATGAAAATACAGGAGGTGAATTAAAATTACACGCTTCACCGACTCATCCTATACGTTATATCCCACTGGCTCCGCATCTTGAAGAACAATTATATTTATCATATGATTCAGGAGAATATACTCCTGTTACAAATCAACTAATTATTTTTCCTTCCAGTGTAGAACATGAAGTTAATTTGTATCGTGGATCAATAAATAGATATTCAATTATCTATGACATTATTGTGACAGGTAAAGCAAACCTAGAAATGGATAATGAAATGTGTATAATTAATCCAGATCAATGGATTCCTTTAACATGTCAGAGCTAGGTCTTGACGCAACACAAGAGACAAAAATTACTGTCATGCAACTCAAGATTGAACGTCTTGAAGAAAAGCAAGAAGAATTAAGAGAACGTTTAAAAGTGGTAGAGAAATGGGTGATAGGTGCTGCAGCAGTACTAGCAGCTGGTGTCACTCTTATTGGTTTCGCTACCAACATCTCTAAGGCTTATCTTTAATGCTTTCTACTCCGCTATTTGAAAGTTTAATGTTAGTCCTAGGATTAATCTGGCTTTGGATTTTAATCCTAGGAAATGATGATGATAACGATAGTGGCTATGGCTATTAATCATTTACATTGACAGTAACAGATGTATGAGCTTCTGTTTTGTTAGCTTTAATTTCTAAGATTCCATCTTTGTAATTAGCTTCAAGTTTATCTCTATCTAAATTATTAGAGAAGGTAAACATTCTTTTCCAAGATTCATAACGAAACTCATTAACTACTTTTGTTACTTTCTTTGGATCATCTATAATCTTTCGATTAGCTGTGACAATTAAAGTACGATCTGTAGCTTTAATATCTATAGATTCCTTATCAGCTCCAGGTAATTCCAATCTGATTATGTATAAGTCTTGATCTTCTAAGATTTCAGCAGAAGGAATACCTGCAACAGTAGAAAACTGTTGTTCAAGTCTGTCAAGCATATCAAAGGCTGACTGATACGGAAGAGTAATCATTGTCTTCAGTTTTTTAGAGTTCATAATACATTCTTACTTGATTTATAACATTTTAAAACGAGGAGAACCGAAGTAAGAGCTTCGGTATCCACGATTCGCTATAGTTGTTACACCTAAAAGGGAGTGACAACCGAATAGTCCTGAAGAATGACTTTAAAAGTCTTATTAATCCTTTGCTATTTAATTATGACTTACGATCCTATTGGCGGTAATCTTGGCAGTACTGATCCAGTAAGAATTGAATCTAGCAATAGATCAGCTCTTGGACAACTTACTGTTCATGCATTTAGATTAGCAGCCTCTAAAGTTTTTCATATCATTGGTAACAAGTCTACTACTCAAGTAGATAGTTATCGTGTAGGTGAAGCAGATGTCTTTAACATCTGGGATTAATTATGACTAGTTTTATTGTTTGGATATGTATAGTTATCTTGCTATATATATTCCTTAAAAATACAATTAATCATCCTTAATAGTGAGTGGCATCCCTACATCCATTTCTGGTTAGGAGGTGTAAGTCCACTACTATTCCTTTGCTATTACACTGATGAAATCTGAAGAGATGCTACGAATGCGAGAAGGTATGTCTACCTTTGGTGGCTCCTTTGTTAAAGCATTATCTCAAACACTTGCTTATGCAAGTTCAGAGAATAAAGAACGTATTCTAAAAGCGTTCCCAGAATATACAGTTGAACGTTATGGTCCTGGAACACCATTCTATACAGATGTTCTTAGCCAGTTAGAAAAGAAAGAACAAGGAAGTAAGACTCCAGTTACTTCTTATCAAACTGAGATAAAGAATACTGCTTATAAGATGGCCAAGGCTTTAACGGAGTCTTAAAATTTCTGAGGTACACCATGTGTAGTTCTTACTTTGATGATTACAAACAAGATCTAAATTTCATAGCAGCTGACGCTGTTGAAGAACAGCGAAGGTTGATGATGGAAACTGATCCAGAAGATTGGACAGGTGTTGAAGAAACTTCTTCTAAACGACCTGAAGATTTTTTGATCGGTAGACTTGATGAATTGTAATCTTTAAATAAACGCGATGGAATTATTTTCTGTCGCGTTTTTCTATAAACCTTATGTCTGACCTTTTAATGTTCTCTGTTATTTGTACACCACAACATCATGCCTTTGAAGAAGGAGGTGATCTTTGGTGCTTTGATTACACATTTGAAGATAGTTCTCTTGTAAAAGATGAACCGTTAATGCCAGCAGCTACTAAATTGATTAATAAATTACTTGAACGTAAATATAAAGATCAATCTGTATCTAAAATTGAAGTAATCTTTAGTAGTAAGAAATGGTCTGGTGATAAGAATGATCTGACTCTTTACTATGTAAGAGCAGAAGATGATGGCAGTATCTATTTTCCAGTAGATATTCCAGATGATATAGAAGATCCTGAAGATCTAGAAATGGAAATCTGGTTATGTCCTGTCTTTGATCAATTCTTTCCTGAAGAAAGACCAGAAAAACTTTATGTTACCATCAACAAAGTAGAGGATAACTATGGAAGCAGCCACTGATGCTTGGAATTCAATGAGTTATTTAGAGGGCTTCCTCTTTACTCTTTGGATTGTTGCTCTTTACTGGGGTAAGAAACGAATCGATTTACATTTCGATAGAAAAACGTATCGTCGTTCTCCTGCTAATAAAGTAGCGACAACTTCTACTTCAACGACTAAGAATCCTGTTAAAAAATCTAAATGGTTCTAAGCTTCTTTAGTAAAAAACTTAGGAGGTATAGATCCTCCTAAAAGTTCTATTGCTTGTGTTCGTCCTGAAGGAAGAATCAAACTATGTTGACCACCTGTAGGGTCTAATGGTCCCATCGCACGACCATGGGGTAGATTAGCTGATGAATAAAGTTTAGCTCTACTCATAGTAGTTGGTTCATTATGTAACCAGACAGTATTACCTGGATTTAAATGTTGAATAATAGGTACAACTTTATTATGAAATGTATCTTCTATTGCTCTAGTAATTTTTAAAGTATCAGCTCTACCAAATCCACCTACAGGTCCTTGCATATTCTTATAACCTAAAGAAGGATCCCAATCAAAATCTATAGTTCCTATACCTTTAAGATTTCTACCTAGATTCTGTAAACCACTTAAAACTTGAGGATTGACTGTAACTAAATTTTGGCGATTTAAAGTAGTACCTACATGTCTAACAAAGTCATGAACTTGACTTCCTGCATGACTAAAC
>Ga0080013_1003054_pt1 | contig 18339 bp, 32 predicted proteins | sample ETNvirenome_6_85_FD_69236 | JGI IMG/M metagenome (GOLD analysis project Ga0080013, IMG submission 69236) | Marine viral communities from the Pacific Ocean - ETNP_6_85 (SPADES assembly) (version 2) | ecosystem: Environmental > Aquatic > Marine > Oceanic | place: Pacific Ocean | collected 2013-06-19 | reverse complement strand
GAACAGAGTTATTGATTGGTTCAATGTTCGTTCTGGATGTAATCATAGCGTTGTTCATCTGGTGGATGCTGACGATTTCATAAATAAAGTTATCTTCTATCCCACGAAGAGAGGCGAGAATAAGAAGCTCAAAGATCTCTATGCTGAGTCATGCCTAACAGACGAGCAACTTGCCGACTTTGACTATTCAGAGACAATGGCGAGATTCAAGATTCTAAAGATGATGAAAGAAGCCGGGATAAGGGGCGAAAGGAACGGCAGAAACCCAAAGTATCCAGAGAACTCAAGTGTTCCCTACAAATACTATGCTGTAAAGATAGAGCCAGCCGAAAGGGTTGTCTATTCAGCAACAAAAAGATTTTACAAGCCAGATCCCCGCTTTGAGTTCCGCTACGACACCATCGAGGAAGCGCTGGCAAACGCCAAGAAACCAGAGGGATATTTGGGCAAGTTGAGTGAGAAATTTTGATATCAGCGAACCCACCAAAATATACTGATGTGGTAGGAATAGTTCCAGTGGTGTCAGAGCCCACGGGGTTCAACCTAGACTGGGACGACACCCTCATACCCATCGCCCCCAATTTCTATGCTGTTGAGAGAGCAGTGTTGGAGTGTGCCTATGCTGGTTGCACTACGATATGGATAGTTGCCAATGACGACACCACTCCACTTATTCGCCATCGGATGGGAGACTATGTACAAGATCCCGTGTATGTGGGCAGAATGGATCCTTACCCTGCGACAACTCGCAAAACTATTTCTTTATATTATGCGCCAATACACTTGGATCACGAAAACAAGAAATGGTGTATAACTTGGAGCATTTTGGATGGAGCAAGGACAGCATACAACATCCATTCAGAGATAAGCAAGTGGACTGCTCCAAGAAAGTTTTATGTTGCTTTCCCTTTTGGTATAACCTATCCGGATGCAGTCCGACAACATCGCAGAACTATGGCGAAGACAAAGGAAGATTTTTTATTTTCTCACAAAGGAAAAAGTGTCCTAACTGGCGATCAGGTTTCCTTCTCTTTCAGCCTCCAACAGATGCACGATGCAATTGCATTATTTGAAGATGAAGAAGTATACTTTGGTGAGGATGATAAAGAATATTATAGGGACACTTACTCACTTGACAAAGTATTTAGTGAGGTCCTAAAAGGGCAGAAAGAAATGGAAGAGTTGTCTTGGTTCTACCAGATAGATAGTTGGGATAAATATTGTAAATACATGGCATCAGAGGAGCGAAGAGAAATCAGACACCCAGGCAGACTTATCATATCCTATCGGGAATATTCGCCAATCGGAAGAGATGTTGAAAAAGATCTTGACGAAGACACATAAACGGGTTATATTATTATATCCAAGGGGGGATAAATGAATACAGAAATACCATTCGTGGGCTTGCATGCTCACAGCACTTTTAGCGTCTTTGACGGCTTCGGCTTTCCAAGTGAACATATGGACAGGGCTCACGCTCACGGTATGGATGCACTCGCTCTAACCGATCACGGTAATATGAACGGCTTGTCCTATCAGATCCTACACGCCAAGAAGATGAAGGCAGAAGGCAAGAACTTCAAGCCCATCTTCGGTATCGAGGCATACTTCATCCCCTCCATCGCTGACTGGCGCGAGCAATACGAAGAGGCAAAGCTAGACAAGAAACGCTCCAAGACACTTGAGAAAGAAGGTTCTTCTGGTGCTATTGTGAACGAGGAAGAAGCAGGCTCGGTCGACAAGAAATCTCTCAACCGCCGCCGTCACCTTGTCTTGCTTGCTGCCAACCAGAAGGGCTTGGAGAATCTCTACACGATGATCTCCAAGTCATACAGCGATGACAACTTTTACCGCTACCCACGGATGGACTTCGATCTGCTCCGCAAACACAGCGAGGGCGTAGTTTGCCTCACAGCCTGTATGAGCGGCGTTTTAGCCGGTGCCTACTGGCAGAACCGAGATGAGGGCGAACAAGCCGTCTACGATGCTATGAGAGCCCTTGCAGAGCAATTCCAAGACATCTTCGGTGATAGGTTCTACGGAGAACTCCAATGGAACGCGATTCCGGAGCAACACGAAATCAACAAGCTCGTTATCCGTGTCTGTGCTGATCTCGGCATCCAACTCGTCTCTACCGCTGACTCCCACTATCCTCGCCGCGATGCTTGGAAAGACAGGGAGCTTTACAAACGACTCGGCTGGTTGGGCAAGAGCAAGCCAGAGTGGGATGACGGAATGCCTGAGAGCATCGATCACCTCAAATACGAGCTTTATCCGAAGAACGGGCAAGAGATGTTTGAGGCTTACCAGAAATACTCTGCCGACTGCGGTGCTGAGTATGACGAGCAACTCGTCTTTGACTCGCTCACAACCACACACTTTATCGCTCACGAAGTCATAGAAGACTTTGAGCCAGACATTTCCATTCGCCTCCCAGATTTTGTTGTGCCAGAAGGGCTGACAGCAGAGGAGGCACTGCGCAACCTATGTAAAGAGGGCTTGCAAGCCAAAGGTTTCCTAGGCAATAAGGAATACGAGGATCGCCTCGATTACGAATTCGATATCGTCGTGAAGCAGGGCTTCGCAAAGTATTTCTTAACTATGAAAGCAATCGCAGATAAAGCGAATGACATGATGCTCTCAGGCCCTGGGCGAGGTAGTGCCGCTGGTGCTCTACTCTCTTATGTTCTCGGCATCACCCAAGTTGATCCCATCCGTTGGGGCTTGCTCTTTGAGCGGTTTATGACGGCAGAGCAAAAGGGCATGCCCGACATCGACTTTGATGTATCGGAGCCAATGTTCCTCAAAGAGAAGTTGGCTGATGACTGGGGCAAGTTCTCTGTAGTTCCCATTACAAACTGGAACACACTACAACTCCGCTCACTCATCAAGGATGTCGCCAAGTTCTACGACATTGACTTCGGCGAGGTAAATCTCGTCACCTCCGTTATGGAGCACGAAGCAAGAACACCCGCCAAGAAGCGAGCAGGTGTCAAGGCTGGCATCTATGCTCTCACCTTTGACGATGTTATGGACTTCAGTCCCACGCTTCAAGACTTCTTAGCGAAGCATCCAGACATCAAAACGCATGTCGAGTCATTACGCGGTTCAGTCCGTTCCTGTTCTCGTCACGCTGGTGGCTGTCTCGTAGCAGACAACCTGAACGAGCACATGCCTCTCATCCGCTCTGGCGGTGTCTGGCAGACTCCATGGAGCGAGGGGCAGAATGTTCGCCACCTTGAGCCATTGGGTTTCATCAAGTTTGACTTGCTTGGGCTTTCAACGCTCAAGATGGTTGAGGGTGCTATCGCTCACATCTTAAAGCGACACCACAACAATCCAGATCCAACTTACGCCGACATCCGCGAGTATTACGACGAGAACCTCCACCCAGACAAGATGAACTTTGAAGACAAGAAAGTGTGGGATGTGTTCAAGAAAGTCAAGAGGGCACCAGGCATCTTCCAGTTCGCAGAGACAGGTATGCAGGGTTTCTGTGAGCAAGTCGCTCCAACCAACTTGGAAGAGCTTTCCGCTGTAACCTCTATCTTCCGTCCAGGGCCTCTATCGGCTGGTGTTGATGAGGACTACACAAAGACGAAGCGAGGACACAAGAAAGCTAAATACGAGCACAAGTTGCTCCGCGAAGTATTGGAGAAGAATCACGGCTTTATCATCTACCAAGAAGACTTGGCGAAGATAGCTCACATTATGGGTAAAGACATTACACTAACCGAGGGCAACAAGCTCCGCAAGTTGCTAACCAAGCAGGGCACCGGATCCGCCGCGAAAGAGAAGAAGAAGATTCACGACAAGTTTATCGCTGGCTGTAAAGAGAAGAAGATGACTGAGGCCAGTGCCGAGAAGCTGTGGCAGAAGATGGAATACTTCTCTGGCTATGGTTTCAATGCTTCGCATGCATACTCATACAGCATCATCTCATACCAGTGTGCTCACCTGTTCGCTTACTATCCGTCAGAGTGGGTTGCTGCCTTCCTCGACAAAGAGCCTGATAGTCGTAAAGAAAAGGCTATCGGCAAGGCGAAAGGCCTCGGCTTTGAAATCGCCACCCTAGACATTAACACCTCTGGAAAGGTGTGGGAGATAAGCGAGGATGGTAAATCGCTCATCCCGCCGCTCACCTCTATCAAGGGCTTGGGCGACAAGGCTATCGATCAGGTGTTCGTGGGCAGACCCTACAACAACATCGAAGAGTTCCTGTTCCATCCAGAAGTCGTCTACTCCAAGCTGAACAAGAAGTCAGTAGATGTTCTGGTTCGCTCCGGCACACTCAATACTCTGATGGACGACAGGTTTACAGGAGCAAAGCATTTCTGGTCTGCCGTCGCAGTTGATCGCCCCAAGAGACTCAAAAACCTAATTGAGAACATTGAGACTTATGCGCCTGAAGGTGACTTCACCGAGGAAGAGAAGATTCAGTCATTCATTGACTTGACTGGACAGTTCCCCATCATTCGTGTGATGGGTGAAGCCCTGCTCCAGAAACTCAGGGATAAGTATTGTCATCCCATCTCCGAATACGACAAAGTCCTCGGCGGTGTCGTCTGGTGTATCCCTCGCAAGGTAGTGGAGCGCAAGACGAAGACAGGTAAAGTTTACTGGATCGTTGAGGCAACCGACTCCAACTCCACGATGGCGAAGATTCGTGTCTGGGGCGTTGACAAGAGAATGGGCGACACACTCAAGATCAACAAGCCGTATCTCATCAAGCCAGCTTACCATAGCAAGTGGGGCTTCTCGACTAGAGGCAGAGTAAACAAAACTTGGAAAATGCTGGAGATGGTGTGATTACAAAGCAGGACTTGATTGATGCTGGGCTTCACCTTATCACTTGTGATGTGAAGGGTTGTGATAGACAGGCAATGATAGTGACTTCCAATTATGTTAAATGCGACAAACACGAAAAAGAGCAGAAACTAATGGAGTTATTACGGAAACACGAAGAAGAGAATAAAAAAACGCTTGACGACACCGAATAATCGTGTTATATTATAAGAGTAAACAACAAAGGGGTAAATTATGTTCGACAACAACAACAATAGTGAAATAGCGATGGTAGCGCAAGCCGCCGTCAGTCAGAAAACAGAAAAGATGGTGGAATACATCCGTAATCTCAAGACACTTGAGGATGCGATGGAGCCATACAAAGAGCAGAAGCGAGAGCTTCGCGAAGAGTTCAAGCGTCAAGGTTGGCTCACAAAGGATGAGATTTCCACAACAGTCAAGGCTTATCGTATGATGAAGAATGATGTTGACTTGGATCAGTTCATAGAACTCTACCAGACGCTTCTTGAGCGCTCAGGACGAGGTGTCTAATGATGATAGAGTATGTTCGCGTTCGGGAGGATGTAAAGCCTCCTGAGCGAGCCAACCCTAGCGATGCTGGGCTCGATGTGTTCTTCTGCCCAGATGATGCTGCCGTAAGTGCAGTCACCATCGCAGCAGGAGAGAGCAAGATTCTGCCAACTGGGCTTCGCTTTGGGGTTCCACATGGCTACATGATGCAAGCGATGAATCGCTCTGGCATTGCAGCCAAGCGTTCACTTGTCGTCGGGGCTCATGTCATCGACAGTGGCTATGATGGTGAGGTATTCATCAATCTACACAACATAGGCAAAGAGACTCAGGTTGTCAAAGCTGGCACCAAGATTGCACAACTGGTTATGATCCCAGTTGTTCCATTCCGAGCACTGGAAACTAGCAACGGAAACCTTTACGATTGGTATCCCATCACCATCTCAGAGAGAGGTGACGGAGCACTAGGGAGCACCGGTGGATAAAGTATCTCTTGATGGTGGAAACATTGTTCTCTATCGGGCTGACTCTCTGGAGGCATTGAGTCAGCTTGATAGAAACTCTATTGAGGTTGCAGTAACCTCTCCTCCATACAACTTATGCAAGAGATACTCAAACTATAACTGCTCAAAAACTTCCGAGTCAATGACGAAGAAGTATGAGCAGTGGTATAGCGACGAGATGCCTGAGTGGGAATACCAAGGATTCCAGCAATCCATCATCCACGAGATGATGAGAGTTTGTAGTAGCAGCATCTTCTATAACCACAAGGTGAGGTTCGCTTGGCACAATAGAAACATCTATCGCACACCAAACAACCTTCACCACCCTATGCACTGGCTGGACAAGTTCCCAATCTGGTGCGAGATTATCTGGGATCGATGCGGGATAGGCAATCCAAGCCGCCGCTATCACATTCAAGAAGAGCGTGTCTACCAGATAGGCAAGCCGAAGAAGTGGGACAACCCAGATGGCTTAACGAACATCTGGCGAATACCGCCAAGCAGAAACGAAGGACATGTCTGCACTTTCCCAGAGAAGCTGGTTGAGAACTGTATCCTTCCCACAACAGAAGAAGACGACATCGTTCTTGATCCATTTATGGGAGCAGGCACGACAGGAGTTGTTGCAGCAAAACACAACAGAGGCTTCGTCGGAATAGAGAGAGTTCCAGAATACTTTGACTTGGCAGTCAGCAACATAACTAAAGCATTGGAGGTTAGAAATGGATAAAGTATTTTACAATCAAGCATCAGCAAAGAAACTTGGCTGGGAGCCATGGTGGTTCGATGTCAAGCATAACGACGAGGAGCTTGTCATCGCCATTGCAGCATGGCAAGAAGAGGCAGGCATTACAGCAGATGGGCTATGTGGCCCAAGCACCTATCGCCGCATCTGGACGGAGCGAGAGGCCAATGTCTCTGGTGCTATCGCCGGAGCAATCAGGCAAGAAGTCATCTTTAAGGGAGACAAGCACATCGTTCACAACGGCAAGTTCTTCGACATCGATTGGGATAAGGTTGTCTTGTGGGATGAACCAGGTGGCTTGGCATCCAACTATGGAACCTTCTATAACTATGCCGGAAAGGAAGATAGGAAGCCAACCTTCTTCGTGAACCACTGGGATGTCTGTCTCTCAGCAAAGTCTTGTAGCAGCATCCTTGACAGGCGAGGCATCTCAGTTCACTTCTGCATCGACAATGACGGCACCATCTACCAACTGCTAGACACACAACACGGCGCTTGGCATGCTGGTGGCCACGAGTGGAACCACAAGTCTATCGGCGTTGAGATTTCTAATGCCTACTACACCAAATACCAGAGCCACTACACTAGGTATGGCTTCGGTGAGCGCCCAATCGTATCTGGCGCGAAGGCTCACGGAGGCACGCTGGAAGACCATCTCGGCTTCTACCCTATTCAGGAACAAGCAGCACAGGCGCTATGGAAAGCACTTTCAGAGAACCTAGACATTCCGCTTGAGTATCCAAAGGATTCCGATGGAAACCTAGATGCTGGCTTGAACAAAGAATGTGTTGATGGAGACTTCAGAGGTTTCTGCAACCACTACAACTTAACTACTCGCAAGATTGATTGCGCTGGAATGAAACTTGATAAATTACTGGAAGAAATAAAATGAACAGAGAACAACGACGAGCCGCAACAAAGCAAGCAAAGAAGGACGGGGATCCCGAGGTCGCTGAGAAGGTTGCGCTATTCGGTAAACTTGGAGATGCGTGCCTTGTTTGCAACAAGCCGTTTGACAAGAAAGACAGAGAAATGGTTATGTCTTGGAATGTTGTTGTCCGAGAAAAGGAAGAGGTGGTAAATCTTTATTGCCCTGACTGTTGGAACGGCGCGGTAGAATTGTTAAACGAGATAAAGAGAGATTTATTAGGAGAGGAAGAGTGATGAAAGAGATAAACATAAAGAATGAAATTGTTGGGCTATCCAATGGACTTTCGTTGCTGGGAAATTTGCCTAATAGTTGCTTAATATGCAGTAAGCCATATGACAATACAGATGAGAGAATGGCGTTTTCTTGGAAAATTGTTGTAATGCAGGCCGGAGCAAAAGTAAGCCTTTATTGCCCGGAGTGCTGGTATGACGCGATGAAATTATCGATGTTACAATATGATGAGGAGGAAGAATGATGAACAAGGCATCACTAACAGAAATTCTGCACACATTAGACTATTGGTGGGCAGAAGCAAATAATCCCAGAAACGATGGCTGGGTTCAGCAGGGCTACAAGGATAAGATTGCAGTAGTTCGCAAGAGCTTGGAAGAAAAGAAGCCCCTAGTTGAGTTTGAAGAGACCAAAGAAGAGATGTGTTTTTAATGTCTTCCAAGACAAACACTAAAAAAATAGTTTTCTACGACACTGACCATAGCCACGCTGAATTAAAAGTTCGCCTTAAGCAAGATGGTATTTCTCAGTCAGAGTTTTTTAGATCAATTATGACAGGATATATCAAGAAGGATGCCGATGTGCTCGCCTTTGTGAATAAGATAAAGGCGTCCAAGAAAGTTGGCAAACAGGTTAAAAAGAAAGACATTAGAAAGTCTAGCGAACTAATTAAAAAAGGCAGCGAAACAATGAACAAGCTTGGATTGGCCGAAACAGAAATAGAAAACATTTTTGATATATTAGAGAAAGCGAACCCCGATTTATAGGACTTTTTAATTCGTGGATACTATTTACTATTGAAAACCGCTTTATGCGCTGGGAGAAATTTTTATTATGAGCAAGAAAACACTTTTGGAAGAGAGCACAGTCCGTCAATTCATGAAGCTGGCTAACCTCAAGCCACTCGCTAGTGACTTCATCACTGAAACCTATAAGGAGCAAGAGATTTACGAACAAGAAGAAGAGGATTTTCCGCCTGAAGCTGGCGACTTCCCCCCTGGTGCAGAAGAAGCTCCCATGGAAATGGAAATGGCACCAGAAGAAGAAGGCGCAGAAGGCGCTCTTGCTAATATTCCAGAAGAGGCAGTTGAGGCACTTATTGATGTTGTAGCTGGTGCTCTGGAGGCCGCAACCGGCGTTGAGATTGATGTCACAGGTGGCGAAGAAGGCATGGAAGGCGAAGAGGGACTGGATATGAGCCCAGAAGCTGAAGCTGCCGAAGCCGGAATGGACTTTGCTCCCGCAGTAGGCGAGGAAGGCGAAGAAGATGAGGAAGCACTTGCCGAGATCAACATGATCGACGAAGATGCTGTTATGAAAGAGACTTATCGTCGCGTAACCAAGCGCCTGTCTGGTATGAACAAGCAGCACAAGCTGGTTGAGTCTGTTACGAATCGCATCATGCGACGACTAAGCAGCGCCAAGCGATAGAAAAGAATTAGTTTTGACAAAGAGATCACAAATGTGATCTCTTTTTTTTTGGAGAGAAAATGGAGTATTTGCCATTATTTTTAAGTTTTGTTTTGGGAATCCTAGCGGCCAGATCATTTACTATATTGATGACGCTAGGACAGCTTGGTTTGATGGTAAAAGAAGTTGAAAAGAATTGTTTGATGATGTTCGCATCTGTTGCCGAATCGGTGGCATACATACAATCCATCAAGTTTCAGACGATGACAGATTTGAAGCTAGAAGAAAATGTAATAAAAAGAACACAGAACCTTGACGAGCACAATTTCAAGATGTGGAAAAACTCAGCAGTAAAAAATTTGCACTCGTCTTACCCAGAAAGATTTAAGCAGGAAGCAAAGTATTATGACTGGAATACTGCTATGGATTTTTTAGATAAAGTTTATCAGCAAAATCGTATTGACAAGAACAAGAAATAGGGTTATATTATAAATACGCATTAAGGAGGATTAAATGCGCTTTTCAGAAGATACCCCCAAGCCCGAAGAGAAAACGGAAGAGAAAGATAGAATTATTTTTGCACCCCCAGAGCCCAAACTGAGAACAGTTGGAGTTATGGGCGAGATCAATGACGAAGCTGGTGCAGAAGTAGTTTTTGGCTTACTTTCCCTACAAAACTCGGCAGTTCATTATGAACCAGTTGACATCGAAGATGAAGACTCGGAAATGAAAGAAGTCATTATGCCAATAGATATGGTGATTTCAACACCAGGCGGCAACGCAGATGATATGTTTGCCATCTACGACACTATGCGCTCTATCCGCGATGAAGTACCTATTAGAACCAGAGGCATCGGCAAAGTAATGTCGGCTGGTGTTGTGCTATTAGCAGCAGGAACCAAAGGCGACCGAAGCATCGGCAAGAACTGCCGCATTATGTTGCACTCCGTTATCGGAGGACATGTCGGCCCTATGCATCAGCTTGATGTCGAGATGGAAGAGATAAGAAACATTCAAGATCAATACATAGCAGTATTATCAGAAGAAACCAAGATGACTAAGCGATACTTGCGCTCCTTAATGAAGAAGAAGGTAAATGTTTACCTCTCCGCGACGGAAGCAGTTGAACTCGGCATCGCAGACAAAATATTTTAGGAGCAAAAATGATAACAGCAGAATATATCTGGCTGGATGGTAATAGCCCAGCACAATTAAGAAGTAAGACGAAGGTATTTCCTGATGATACCGAGTTCAACTTGATGCCCATATGGGGCTTTGATGGCTCAAGCACAAAACAGGCAGAGGGCGGCGCATCCGATTGCGTTCTTAAACCAGTAATGGTTACGCCCGATCCCATTAGAGGAGGCAACAACTTACTCGTCTTCTGCGAGGTGCTCAATGTTGATATGACACCGCACGCATCAAACACTCGCCGCCACTGTAATGAAACAGAGGAAACCTACTATGAGCAAGAGCCTTGGTTCGGCATCGAGCAGGAGTATACTTTGATGCAGGATGGTCGTCCTCTTGGTTTCCCCCGCAACGGCTACCCAGCCCCACAGGGTCAATACTATTGCAGCATAGGAGCAAACAATACTTTCGGCAGAGAGATTGCTGAAATGCACCTCGCCGTCTGCCTCCAGATTGGATTGAAAATCTCAGGCATCAATGCCGAGGTTATGCCAGGTCAGTGGGAGTTCCAAGTAGGACCTTCCAGCGCCACTCATGTTTCTGATCAACTTTGGGTTGCCCGTTATTTGCTTGAGCGAATATCAGAAAAATATGGGTATGAGGTTACTCTGGAAGGGAAACCCGTTCCAGGCGATTGGAACGGCGCAGGTGCCCATACCAACTTCTCCACAAAGAAAATGCGAAGATCTTATGAAGCGTGTGAAAATGCCGCAGAAGCTTTAGGTGAACGAGCCGAGTGGCACATTAAACATTATGGCGTTGGGATAGAGAAGCGCCTTACAGGACAACATGAAACCTGCTCGCATGAAGAATATCGCTGGGGCGTTTCCGACCGAGGCGCATCCGTTCGTATTCCTTGGCACACAGTTCACCACCACAAAGGATACATTGAAGACCGCAGACCTAATGCGAATTGTGATCCCTATGTGGTAACAAAACTAATTTTAGAAACTGTTTGTTCTCACGCGAACAGTGATTATAATGTATAGGAAGCAAAGGAGTTAACATGCTTGCTGATGTCGTTATTGGTCTTCAACACGGAGACGAAGCAAAAGGTAAGGTGACTCATCACCTTTGTAAGAGTGGGGAATATACCCACGTATTAAGATACAATGGAGGCTGCAATGCAGGTCATACAATATATCACGAGGGAAGAAAATTTGTTACCCATCACATTCCTGCTGGCGTCTTTTATGGCATCAAGTCTGTAATAGGTTCAGGGTGTGTAGTGAACAAAGAACAGTTCTTTAAAGAGATTGGCGAGCTTGAAGATGGCGACGTCAATACCAAAGGACTTATCTTTATTGCCGAGAACACACACGTCATTACCGACGCTCATCTAGAAGAAGACGGTAAAGACACCAAGATCGGAACAACAAAGCGAGGCAACGGTCCTGCTTACCGAGATAAATACAGTCGAGACGGTCTCTTAGCCAAAGATGACCCCGACTTAAAAGAATACACACTAAACCTATACGAAGAGTTTCACGAGAATGAAAAAGTTAAAATATTATGCGAAGGAGCACAGGGATTTGAGTTGGATATTGATTGGGGAGATTATCCTTATGTCACTTCTAGTCATTGCACAACGGCTGGGGCACTCCTAAACGCAATCCCTCCCAGTTGGGTTAGAAATGTTTGGGGCGTAGGCAAGATCTACGAAACCTATGTAGGAGCCAAGAAATTTGAGCCAGAGCAGCCAGTATTTAGCCAAATGCGGGACCTTGGAGAAGAATACGGTGCAACTACCGGACGACCAAGACAATGCAACTGGCTGGATGTTACTCGGCTGATACGGGCAATCAAAGTAAACGGCGTCACCCATGTAGTCCTTAATAAAATGGACATCTTACGCCAACTTGACGCCTGGAAGATACTTCTAGGTGGAGAGGTAATAAACCTTGGGAACGAAGACCAAGCAAGACTAGTTATTACTAGAGCGCTTGAACTTGGTGTTCCACACGATGTAAAAGTGTTCTTTTCAGATCAAAAAGACAAGATTTAAGTATAAAAAAATGGCAAAGGAAAGTAAATGGGTCTAAGAACAGTTGGTTTCGGTAATATTCTTGACGAGATTAAGAAAGCCGAAGAAGATGTATGGGTTCCCGATTTCTCTACTGTTATCGAGTGTGAAAAGTGCGAGACAAAGCTTTATTATCACGACATAGCAGACAAAAAAGAAGTAAAGCCCACCAGTTGTAAATGCAGCGCCATCAAGATTGAGCCTGTCCCAGCCACTGAGTGTTCATATAAACACTTCATTGGTGTAAAACCTAATGGGGTAGAACCAAAAATCTACGACATACCTTATGAAGAATATTTAAAAACCAAAGATACTTAAAGAAAGGGGTAAAGATAAATGTCTGAAAAGAAAGAAGATTTATCTGTTCTCCTTAGCAAAGCAAAAGAAAGAATTTATAATTTAAAAAAACATGGAAACGCTTTTGTCGTTGACTGGTCGTTGATTGAGATTGTAGAAGAAATAATCTCTCATCTTGACCAAGAACAGCAATAAGCAAAACACCTTCAGTCTCGTAGCGACTCCCCTTTGTTATACTATTTTCCCTTGTTTGTCGCTAGGAGGCTGAAGGATTTTTACAAAGTCACAATAAGTAGTTTACTATTTTGTAGAGAAAGGAAAATTTTTCATGAGAGTACACGTTCCCACAAGGAGCACTAAACTTATTGACAAGGCAATCGCAGATCTATACTTACTTAAAGAGTCTGTTGATCATGCCAAACCAGAAGTTTTAAAAGAAAGAATAAATAAAATAAGAAAATCTCTTATAAAATTTAAAGAAAGTAATAGTTAGGACTGAAAATGGATGTAACCATAGTCATTTATGAAAATCGTGAGGGGATGAATGTATTTCCTTGCAAGAACAGAAAGGTAGCAGAGGCTTTTGCTCTCGCCATCATTCAAGATAACAGAAAACACCATAAACTATCGCCTAAAATGTCGGACGAAGATCTTCTCAAGAACTGGGATAATCTGACTGGCGAAATGCTTTTCATACAAGATGTAGAAGTCATCGAATAGGAGACAAACAAGTGAACGAACAAGTTGAAACCTTCGCGAAAAAGATCACCGAAGCAACTTCCAATACAGAAGTTTTAGAACTATGGAGCGACTTTGGCAACGCAAACTCTACGGAAGAGATTGTGGAGCTTTATAAAAAAGTCGCTGAGAAAATCTTTAACGCTGTAAAAGAAGTGGTTGAATAAACTCTTTTTGTGTTTACAATATTATTGTAACAAACTTTTGGAGAGAGTTATGAACGCTACGAAAATACAAGAAATTTTTGATTTCCTATCCACCAAAACGCTTGTGGGTTGGGACCTGGGCTTTGTCGAATCAGTAACAGACTTTTTCGAGAGACATCAGATGCTCTCAGAGCGCCAATGGGCACTTCTCTGTAAAATCAAAGATAAGTTTAGTCCCGAAGCAGTGAAGCAGCGTGAAGAGTGGGCAAAAGAATACCGGGATAAGCATCTTGACGACGCCAAGGTGGTTGCTACTTACTACATCCCCACAGGATACTTTACCGCCCTCGCACGCGATATCCTACATGAACCTGAGTTTGTTCCTTCTAAGCGACAGTGGGAAAAACTTGCCGAAAACAAATATGCTCAAAAGGTTCTGGAAACCTTCCACAAACAACCAGATTACGCCCCAGGCGATCTCGTCTGTTTTCGTGAAACCGCTGAGTTCCGCATCCTTAAGCGCCGTCACAAGCTCACATCAAACGCCGCTGTGGTCGTTGAGTATCTAAAAGAAGTCGTTAGCCCTGCAAAAGGCGCTAAACCTCTAATGGTCCTTCCCGTAGGAGCCATTCGAGCGTTCAAGACAGAAGAGCGCTATCTTAAAAAGTTCCGCAAGCAAAAAAAGAAATGATAGAAACCTACACGATGCCCAATACTATCTTTTATCTTCCTAAGAGGATAACGCAAAGATACACCAAGGTCCATCGTATAGAGAAGATGATAGAACAAGAAGATTTTGTTGAATACAGGAAAAAGAACAGAAACAAACTGATAGAGAAATACTTAAAGTATGAGTGAAAAAGATCCACAATTTTATGATGTAAAACACATCATTGAAACAAACAGAGAGAACAACCATTACTTTTTCAATGAAACAACCATTGAATACATGGGAATAAAGTTCTATCCACACGTCTTTCATCATTGCTATTTTATTTCGTCAGAAATGTACCCTCACCAGTCACCAGATGGTGTAGAAAAATACACTATTAGAAGAGCCGACAAAGAAGGCTCAGTAACTTCTGTCGGCATCCTTGCTCGATTTGCAACCCTACAAGAAGCCCTCGACAACATTGAAGAAATAATCGTAGAAGATAAAAAAGAAAGAGGTATCGAATAATGAAACTTTATTTACTTGAACAAAATGAGAACCAGAGCGAAGGGTCTATTGCTTCTTGCGTTGTAGTGGCTAATTCCAAGGAAGAAGCTCAACAAGTTCACCCTTTCACCGATTGGGACAGAGTTGAGGTATGGACGTATGGACCAGAAGATGTACAAGTTACTTATTTAGGCAACGCCCGCAAAGATATAGAAAAGGCTGGCTTCTCTGAAAATATAAACAACGTTGTTTGCCTTCACAGGTGTTACAGTTAAGGATAATAAAATGGTTGAACTTACTTACACAAAAACATCCCCCACATTTCATGTCTACCCTGACCGGAATGGGAACGAACTTATCCAGATTACTTGCGCTGACTTGGATGCTTGCTTGGATACAGTAAGAGGCTTGCGGTATTATCCGGCAGTAATCAAAGACCCGAACAATGAAAAAGAATACTACATTGATGAAAAGAGAAATGTAGAAGAACGCTAGGGCTCTTAGCTCAGTGTCAGGGCTTCTAGCACAATGGTTAGTGCTTCCGGCTCATAACCGGGAGGTTCTGGGTTCGAGTCCCAGGGAGCCCACCACCAACGAGGAATATCATGAAAGAAGAAAGACCCATAATCGCACTTTCAGGAGGATTTCATCCCCCAAGAAAAGACCACGTAGCTCTTATCTTAGATGCATCTAAAATAGGAGATGTGGTAATCATCCTGAATAGTGATGAATGGTGCGCCCGGCATAGTTGGAATGGACAAGTATTTTCAAAATATGAAAACCGAGCCTCCGTTCTTAGTAAAATCCCTGGTGTGATGAAAGTAATCCCAGCAGAAGACGGCGATGATACCGTATGCAAAACTCTTGCCGAGTTAAAGCCAGACTTCTTTGGTAACGGAGGTAGCAGAGACATGACCAATACTCCAGAGGTGCAACTTTGTAAACAACTCGGCATCGGTATGATGTGGTATTTGGGAGACACCAAAGACGAAAAGGTTTTACAGAAAGCAGAGAGCTATTTAAACATAGCTATCCAAGAAACATACAATGCGGGATAGCTCAGTTGGTAGAGCAGACGGCTGTTAACCGTCCGGTCGCAGGTTCGAGCCCTGCTCCCGCAGCACTTACACGTGGAGAAAACAGTGGAAGAAAGAACAGTAACTCATCAAAATCATCTTTGCGACGCAGCCAAGGCTCACTTTGTAGCCAAAATTGCTGAAGCACGAGCACATCTTGACATCCTCTTTAACTATTCAGTGGGCATTGGTGAACACACCAACCTGCTTGATGAAGTAAAGAAGTGGACAAAAGAACTTGCAGAAGCCGAAGAAGGTTTAGCAACTCTAGAAGAAAACTTTTAAGGCTAAGAAATGAGAATCGTAAACGGACTTGCAATCCACATGACTAAACAAGAAGTCAAGGAAGCCTTGATGGACTACCTTATAAAGAATGGTCGCGAAGCAGAAGCCGATCATTTAAACATTAATGTATGGAGCTTTGATTTTATGGCTCGGCAAAAGCACTGGGTCTTAGATGTCAGAGGAGAGTTTAAAAATGAAAACGGGTGATGTAGTATACAATTTTTATCACGGTATTAGACGCTACGGCGTTGTGAAAGCGACTGAAAAGGCTACCGATGGTTGGTCCTATTGTACCGTCCGCTGGTTCAACGACGAAGCTTATAAGCGAGCGATACAAGATAGGAAGAAGCTTGTTGATAAAAAATGGGAACTCGATTTGTATAGGGCTGACCTTTTACAAAAAATAGATTTACACAAAGAGTTATCAACTCTTGAAGATGTCCGACATTATTTAAATCGTCCATAGTATCTACTTATAGCATGGACTTCCCCTGGAGACATTTTAGAGATGATGAATGGTGGCGTCAAATCCCCGCTTGGAAGGATGTAGACTACAAAACCTTCATCGATCACAAGTGGCAAGAAAAGAACGCCATAACCAATCACAAGAAACTTTTAAAAACAATACAAGACCTTGTGAATCCAGAGTTCCTAGAAGACGCCAAGGATGGCTTTCTAAAAGCTCCGATGGCTGTAAGGGTGTCGCCCTATCTATTATCGCTAATGTCTTGGGAAACGCCCGATACTTGCCCGATACGGCGACAATTCTTACCCCTCGCATCACAACTCCAGCCAGATCATCCAATGTTAAGGTTTGATAGCTTAAATGAACAAAAAGATTCACCAGTTAAAGGACTTACTCACCGCTACCAAGATAAGGTTTTATTCTTGGCTCTTGATACTTGTCCTGTTTACTGTCGTTTCTGTACTCGTGCTTACGCAGTGGGTTCAAGCACAGCCACAGCCGAGAAAGTGTCCATCAAAGCCTCTCGTGATCGATGGACAGACATGTTCAAATACCTGCGAGAGCATCAAGAAGTAGAAGATGTTGTTATCTCGGGCGGCGATGCGTACCGATTGAAAGCGAAGCAGATCACCGAGATAGGAGAAGAACTCATCTCCATCCCTCACATTAGACGCTTCCGCTTCGCCACCAAGGGTCTTTCCGTACTGCCCATGAAACTTCTTACGGATACAGCGTGGCTAGATGCCGTAACTGCTGTTACTAACCGAGCCCGCAACCACTATAAAGAAGTTTGTATTCATACACACTTTAATCACGCAAATGAAATAACCAACATCACCCAAGATGCAATGAAGCTTTTATTTTTAAAAGGCGTGAAGGTGAGAAACCAAGCAGTATTTCAGCGAGGAGTAAACGATACCCCCGAGGATATGATTGCCCTTACAAGACAGCTAGGTTACATGAATGTTGAACCCTATTATGTCTATGTCCATGACCTCACAGCAGGCACCGAGGACATGAGAACCTCAGTTCAAACAGCCCTCGATGTCGAGAAGCATGTACGAGGTGTTACTGCTGGCTTCAACACTCCCACCTTCGTCGTTGATGCACCAGGAGGAGGAGGCAAGCGTTGTGCTCATTCTTTTGAGCACTACAACCGAGAGACAGGCATCTCTGTCTACACAGCCCCGAGCGTCAAGCCAGGGCAAAAGTTTCTTTATTTCGACCCTATTCATTCGCTGTCCGAGGACAAACAAATCGCTTGGACAAAGAAAGAGTTTCAGGAAGAAATGGTAAGAAATGCTTTAAGAGCAGCAAAATAGCTTGAATTACAAAATACGGTTCTTATAATTTAATCATACGCACCCGTAGCTCAGTTGGATAGAGCAACTGCTTAACAGTGGTGTCTCATCCTATGGCAGTTCGCGCACAGCAGCGCACATTTATCCAGTTCTTTAAAAAGTTTTTTATTACTTACTAGGCGCATCTTGTTCCAACTGAATTCTTTTTGCGAAGGGTCCAGGTGGTGGAAATCAAAAACAGGGTCAGGGTAAGTTGATTTGCAATCTTCACACTTGCCTCCTTTGTATTCAACAGCCATTGTTTTGCGCTTCTGCCATCGTTTGACACAGTATTTATTGAAGCAATCTTTACACTTAGCATAGCTCCTACCGCTCTTTGTGTCATTTTTGCGATAAAACTGAGACTCGTCTAGATTATTTTTACATTCTGAGCAAGCTTTCATTTGTATTTTCCTTTTTAGTGCTTATAGTAACAATATGGGTCCATGGTGAAACCGGATATCACAGTAGACTTCTAATCT
>Ga0080013_1003053_pt1 | contig 18340 bp, 20 predicted proteins | sample ETNvirenome_6_85_FD_69236 | JGI IMG/M metagenome (GOLD analysis project Ga0080013, IMG submission 69236) | Marine viral communities from the Pacific Ocean - ETNP_6_85 (SPADES assembly) (version 2) | ecosystem: Environmental > Aquatic > Marine > Oceanic | place: Pacific Ocean | collected 2013-06-19 | reverse complement strand
AAAGTACACAGACTGGGATTTTATTACTATAGATGTTACCCAAGAGCAGGTTGATATTATAATGGAATTCTTTGATGACACAGAAGGCCATGGCTATGATTGGTTGGGAATGCTGTTGTCACAATTTCTACCATGCAAAATTAAGCACAAAAAGCGATGGTATTGTAGTGAATGGATTGCGTATGCACTGCGAATAGCGTGTGTGTTCGATTGGAGAATAATTAAGATCTACGATAGAAAGGATCTATCTCCGGCCGTTTTATATGATTTGGTTATGGACATTAAGAAGGACAATAGCCAGCAATAAACTAAGTAATAGTAGGATGTGGTTCAAAAAACTGAAATTTTTGAGTGTACTATTACTCGCCGGATGTGCTGCTGATTACGCCATTATAACTGAAAACATCCAGATTGAAGAGATACAACCATCTGAGGTTCAGATGGACTCATTCATTCAGCCCTCCAAACCCGAACAGATCGATGTGTTAGTCTTATTGGATACATCATGCTCTATGAACGACAATTACACCCAGGTGAGTACTGGAGTAGAATTGTTACGAAATGATTTAAATGCGGTGACTAATGATTATAATATTGCCTTTATCAACACTTCCTTGAGAGATCCCTATTTTGTAGGCACTTTCGACAATACCACCCCGATTATAGATTTTATCATTGCACCGTGGACCCTCGGAGGTGATACAACAGAAGCCGGCTTCTCGGCTTTGTATGATTTTACTAATTCAACACCAGAATCAGTAACCTTTTTTAGAGAAACTGCGGATAAGTTATTTATCTTTATCTCAGATGAGGAAGAGCAAAGCGGAATACCTACCAATATATTTGCCGACTGGCTTAGAACAGAGTTTGGTGGAGCACAAAGAGATGTTGTATCTATTGTGACTGTGCCCGATAGCGAGTGCGAGTTCACAGACCTCAGCGCTAACGTGGGATATAAATATATCGAGTTGGCTCAGCATTATGGCAAAGATGGAATTGATATCTGTAGCGATTGGGAGTTATGGCTTTCTAATAGCACTTTTTTGGTAGGCCCTGTTGATTTTATAAAATTAACCTACACACCGGTGGAAGATAGTATTAAAGTATATATTGACAGGTTTGAAACAGAGCAATGGGAATATGACGATGAAACCAATACGGTGAATTTGTTTCGAAAGCCCGCGGAAGGCTCTTTGGTTGAGGCCGCTTACGTAAAAACAATGGAGTAATAATGAGCCATAAAGGAAAACACCGCAGGTTTAGAAGGCGCCGAAAGGTCGGCTCTAAACGACGTCGAAATCGTCGCATCGTCCGCGGCAAAAAGAAGTAGGATTAAAATATGAGTGAAAGAGAAAAGCCCACTGTTCTGGTGTCTGGCGGTTTTGATCCCGTACATGTAGGTCATATTCGCATGATTCGCGATGCTGCCAAGCATGGAGGGGTCATTGTTATCGCCAATTCTGATGACTGGCTACATCGAAAGAAAGGGTTTAATTTTATGGACTTTAAGTCTAGATATGAAATTCTTGATGCTATCAAAGGCGTCATTATTGTTGATTCGGTCGATGATTCTGATGGGACCGTATGTGACGCGTTACGCCGCCATAAACCAACATATTTTGCAAATGGTGGCGATAGAGGAAAAAACAACACCCCGGAAGTTTTGTTATGCAAGGAACTTGGAATTAAACTTTTGTGGGGCGTAGGTGGTGACGAAAAGGTTGAAAGTTCATCAGATTTGACCAAAAGAGCTAGAGAATTTGATGTACCGCCAGATCGCACAACTTCCAAACATTCAGAAAGATAAATGTTTTCCATTTAGGGTTGACAGAACACCCAAAAGGTGTTAAGATATATTATGAGAAAAAAACATATTATATGCTTCTTGTCTGAGGTGGGCCACAATAACTTTTGGTATCCAACATCTACAGCTGCGTTGTTGGCACCAGATTGCGATTATGAAAAACTACAATGGATCGCCGGCGCATCGTCTCGCGATCTTTATGCGGTTAAAGTACTTAAATCGTGTGTGTTACCGCTAGAATTTAACAAACTTGGCGCCAAGGTTTTGGCGCCCCCCGAGAGAGATACATACACCGTAGTATGGATTAATAAGTAATTTTGCAACAAAGGAGATTAAATGCAATATTATCCACAACATTATTTTGGATTTGCCGTTAATGGCACCGTAGCCGAAAAGCTACAATTAAACGAAGCGTTTGATGAGTACGAGATGAGCTATGATGAAGAAGAATTCTTCGATGGCTTTGAGAAGAAATTTGGTATTGAACCATATAAATTCGCCGACACTACGTATGAGCGCGGCGGATATGTTCAAGGCCTGAGTGGTTTTGATTGGGACAAAACATACATTTGTTTCGATCCTACTCAGGTCGGTGGCCAAAAGTGGACCCAGATGATGGAGACGCTTGAGGCGCTTAACATTGTCGTCGAAGAAGGCCATTGGTCAGAGCTTGGCTGAATCAGGTCTGATGGGGTGAAGCGCCATTGGCAGGTGCACCGGGTTGTTACCCCGGCCGTTGCAGGTTCAAGTCCTGCTGCCCCAGCCATATATATGAAGTACAAAGTGGGCGATGTTGTGCTAGTCGAATCACACGCAGGACCAAAAGTTCGGGTGCGCTTAAAAAAGCGTATTTTAAAGCCTAAAGACTTTTGGGGCGCCGATGGATGGGATGCACAAATAATATATAAAAAAGATGTTGACGCTTTGCGCCAACATGGTGTACCATATAAGAAAGGTGTAAAACCTATGGTGTTTGTATTTGATTGGCAGATGCTCAAAAAACAAAATAAGAGAAATTTATGATTAAGAAAAAAATTGGTTGTGTATTTTATCATTACGGAAAAAAATACAAACACTTGGCTGCAAACGCTATCAGTAGTTTCAAAAAGTGGCATCCTGATGTGCATGTCTATGAATATACTAATAGAAATTTGCCTTTGTCTGTTCGGATGATAGAGTCTGGCATACGCAAATATTTTCTTGCACACGAAGTAATGGAGAGGGAGCAGTTAGATAAAGTAATAGTGCTTGGTTGCGATACCATAACGACTTCTCGTCTCGATGAATTTGTTGATAATGATAATGCTGATGTATTGTGTACTTTAGATTTCGTTAACAAGGCGGCCCTACCATACACCAACAAGGGAAAGATCGAAATAGCCTCACCCTACACCTTCTTCGTTGAAGGGGTGAACGTTCCACCTGATGTGAAAAAAACAAAAATATTTGAGTATGCTAATCAGCCCGGGCTAACGGTGGAATGGGGAGACGAGTTCAAGAAACTTACAGAGAATTACGAGCAACTCTATAAACAAGACAATATATGGGTAGACCACTTTTTTGTAAACGCAGATGTTGTGTGTTTTAATAATTTGAAAGCGCTGAGAGAGACAATCTTTCTATGGAAAAATTATGCTGCCACATCGAGACAAAAAAAAGAATTGGTGAAAAACTTTCTCTTAGTTGAGGATACACTCCCCGAAGACGAGGTTAGATCAATTCTTTTTCGTTTGAATGTGTCCGAACTACGCGCATTAGAGAAATATTATTATTTGTCTGACCAAGGCGCCCTGAATCTTTTGGTATCCAGAATAATTGATGGCCAAGAAAAGCGTTTTAAGGTGGATCTTGTAGATGGCCCAACTACTAAAAATATAACATACAACGTAAGAGCACTGGGCACAATCAAGAGTTCACACAAATATTTAAAAGATTTTAAAATAGAAGAAAACAGACTCCTCAATCATGCCGAAAAACATGTTAAAGTGTGGCATTACTGCGCGGGATTTGGAGGTCTCCCAGAAGACGAATGTGCCTCCTGGCTTCAGGAGATTAATAATAAATTCAAACCAGAAGTTAAGAAGTTCTTTGTTGATGAGTGTGATTGTTCATATTTTTTTGAAAAAGCGGGTGTAACTCAGCGGTAGAGTTCCACGTTGCCAACGTGGTTGTCGTGAGTTCGAATCTCATCACCCGCTCCATTTTTGTTCCCCTAACTACTTATTGTTGAACAGGCAACATATGTCAATAAAGAAGAACTACGTCTTAGACACAAGCGTGTATCTCACAGAAGCTAGCTCCGTTTTTCAGTTTGGAAGAAACGATATTTTCGTCCCTCTCAAAGTGTTAGAAGAAATCGATGGACACAAAAAGCGGCAAGACTCTGTGGGCGCCAATGCAAGACATTTTATTAGAATCCTTGACGATTTGAGACTGAAAGGGTCTCTTGAGAAAGGTGTCCGTATCGCCAAAGGATTGGGAATACTGAAGGTTATGTCTTATGCTTGCTTAAAAGAGGTAGTGTTTCCACCCGATTTAGACATAAGACTTCCCGATCATACAATTATAGCAACAGCGAAAGCGGCCCAGATGATGGCGCCGACCAGAAAAACGATTGTTGTGTCACGTGACATTAATATGCGAGTTATATGTGACTCTATTGGACTTAATGCAGAAGATTATGTTTCGGAAAAAGCAGTCACCTCGTCGGAAGAGTTATATAACGGCTTTGTAACACAATCTGTGGATGAACAAATAATTGATAGATATTATGCCAACGAAGAAATCACCATAGCCAAAGATGAAGTCGATCAGGAGTGGCACCCAAACCAATATATAATGATGGTTTCCAACGCAAACGAAAAGAAGTCCGCCTTGGCTAGATTTGACAGCCACCACATACCGCTGAAGAGGATAATGCACAAGACGATACCAGATTGGAGAATTGCCGCCAGGAATAAAGAGCAGGCTTTTGCGATTGATCTCCTACTGGATCCAACAGTTAAGATTGTGACTCTTATTGGCCGTGCTGGCTCTGGGAAAACCCTCATGGCAATTGCTGCTGGCCTTCAACAGACAATAGGGTTAAGAGTGGAGAACAACCATTATGATCGATTAATCGTTTCGCGACCTGTGCAACCTTTAGGTAAAGATATTGGATTCTTGCCAGGCACGATGGAAGAGAAGATGTTGCCATGGCTAATGCCGATTCAAGACAATCTGAAATTTCTAATGGGCGATAAAACCAATTTGCAAATGTATGTGGAGAAAGGTAAGATTGAAGTTGAAGCCTTAACCTATATTCGCGGCCGCTCTATTGCGAATGCCTTTATCGTCATCGATGAGGCTCAAAATCTAACAAAACACGAAATTAAAACCATTATTACTCGGATTGGTGAGGGCACCAAAGTAGTGTTAACGGGAGATATCGAACAGATTGATAATGTTTATGTTAACGAAACATCGAACGGCTTAGCACACGCAGTTGAGAAGTTCAAAGAACATCGAATTTCAGGTCACGTTACATTTAAAAAAGGCGAAAGATCAGAATTGGCCACGCTGGCCTCAAAAGTACTATAATAAACGAATGTTTATTTGACAAACCAAACAATAAATGATATATTAATATCACAAAGGAGAAACCATGGGAAGAAAATCTCAAACAAAACAAAAGACAGAAACACCAATACCGGAAGCTGTCGAAAACATTCTTGCGGAGAAGGATTTTAACAAAGAACAACTTGTAGCAATCCCCGAAGCAGAACAAGATGCGGAAATGAAGAATTTCCTAATCAACTACACAGGGTATAAATTGCAACCAGAAAGTGGGAAAGTCAACGTAACTATGATTGCGGAGCTTTTAGCAGCAGAGTTTCCGGAGTTCATGTATGCAATTGCGGAAGAAAACTTTATTCGAGGATACCAAGTAGGATTAGAAGATGCTGTCAAACTACATCAAAGAGAAACAGAAGAAACTGAATCAGAAGAGTGATTTTTACACTTCTAGCGGGTTGCATGTTTATTTTAAAGAGCCCATCGATAACGACGACGTTGCTATCGAGAAGGTTATATCCGATTTAGAGGCCTCGATACCGCCACATCTACGTGCCGAAGTAGAGATGATTGTCGTCGGAACTTTTGATGAATTTATAGAGCGCCACATTAACGCTCTCTATAAGGACGGCGCCATTTATGTTTCTAACCTCCAAGATGATAATCAAGATCTTTACGATGATTTGATTCATGAACTGGCACATTCTCTGGAGTCACCTCATGGATATTTTATCTATGGCGATGAAAGAGTGAAAGATGAGTTTCTAAGAAAGAGAAAGAATTTACATGATATTTTATGGGCCCGCGGATTTAAGGCTCCTGTGTCTTTCTTTATGGATGTTGAATATAATGAAGAATTCGATATGTTTCTTTACGAAAAAGTTGGATATGAAACTTTAGCCTCTATTATGATGGGGATGTTTATTAATCCGTATGCGGCAACATCCCTGTCCGAATATTTTGCAACCGGATTCACAGAGTTCTATATTAATAGCGATCACAAATATTTAAAAAAACTAAGTCCATCGCTATATCAGAAGATTCTTTTATTACAAAAGCAAGAATCACTTGACAATCAGTCCTGATGTGGTTATAATAGAACTATATACGGAGAAATAGTGCCACACATATCATATTCTGAATTGAAGGATTGGAAATTTTGCCCATTTTATCACAAGCTCACGCGTGTAGATAAGATTGATGGCTTCAAGGGAAACGCATATACTGCATTTGGAACCGCAATGCACTCAGTCTGCGAGAAAAAGCTACTTAATGAAGGGGACGATCATGAGCAGTATTTCATTGATACTTTTGCTGATTGCATATCTGATCTGGACGATGGCATCGAAGTCGATAATAGACTGGTTGCTGACATGGTTGGACAAGGAAAAAGAATAATTCCCGAAATTGAAGACGCTCTTCGTGATTACTTTGAAGAGTTTGAGGTTCTCGCTGTGGAGATGCCCCTGATGGAGGCCATTGAGGGCGAAGAAGGGCGCGCCTTTAAGGGCTATATCGACGCGGTCGTGTCGACTCCCGATGGAAAGGTTCACATTTTTGATTGGAAGACTTGTTCGTGGGGCTGGAACGCACAAAAGAAAAATGACAAGATTGTTACATACCAGTTAACTTTATACAAGCACTTCTTTTGCCAAAAAATGAAAGTAGATCCAAAAGACGTTGAAACACATTTCGCACTACTTAAGAGAACAGCAAAGAAAAACCATGTTGAGTTTTTTAGAGTTACGAGTGGCCAAAAAAAAACAGAAAATGCGCTTAAACTTTTGGACACTGCGTTGTACAATATTAAAAATAAGCGTTATATTAAAAATCGCTTATCTTGCACTGGCGGCTTTGGCTGTAAATTTTATAAGACAGAACACTGTCCTTGAGGAATAAATGAAAAAGAAAAAGATATTAGTATTATCAGATCACCCTTTATCACCGTCTGGCGTGGGTACCCAGACAAAATATATGATCGAGTCCCTCCTTAAAACTGGTAGATACCAGTTTATTTGTTTAGGCGGCGCGATTAAGCACGCCGACTATACGCCGATAAAAGTAGAACACTGGGGCGATGACTGGGTAATCTTCCCTATTGATGGATATGGAAACCATGAGATAATCAGGTCCATACTACAGAAAGAAAAGCCAGACATGCTTTGGTATATGACCGACCCTCGCTTTTATGAATGGTTGTGGGAAATAGAAAATGAAGTCCGAGCACATATTCCAATGGTTTATTATCATGTGTGGGATAATTTCCCAGCACCCCACTACAATGGAAGGTATTACAGATCAACCGATGAAGTGTTGTGTATCTCTAAGGTAACCCACGAAGTGGTCAAAGAAGTGGCACCCGAAATATCTTCAAGGTATGTGCCTCACGCAGTTCCATCGAATGTATTTTACCAAAGAACTTCTGCTGAAGACAAGGAAAAAATCCAAGAGCTTCGAAACAGAATGATACAGGCAGATACTTTGAATACCAAAAACCCAAAGAAGAAGATTTTCTTTTGGAATAGTAGAAATGCTCGTCGCAAACAGTCGGGCACTTTAATTTGGTGGTTCAAAGAGTTTCTTGATGAAGTGGGGCACGACAAGGCATCGCTAGTTATGCACACAGATGCTAGAGATCCTCATGGTCAGGATTTGCCACACCTCATAGAGCATTTAGGAGTGGGGAATGGGCAAGTATTGCTGTCAACCGCAAAAGTGACGCCGGAAGATTTGGCGCTCATGTATAACGCTTCAGATTATACCATTGGGATTAGCGATGCGGAAGGATTTGGGTTGTCCACTTTGGAATCTTTAGCTTGCGGTACTCCCATTATTGTTAATATGACCGGAGGCCTTCAAGAACAAGTTACCGATGGAAAGAATTGGTTTGGGTGGGGTATTCAGCCCTCCTCGAAAGCAGTTATTGGTTCTCTGCAAGTTCCTTATATTTATGAAGATAGGATATCCCAAGATGATTTTAATTCCGTAATGAACAAGGCCATGAACCTTACCGAACCCAAATATAAGAAAATGGTTAAGTTGGGAATTCAACATATTGATGAGAACTATAATTTTGAAACTCTTGAAAAAAATTGGGTTAAGATAATGGATGAGATTATTGCCAAACATGGTTCTTGGGACAATAGAGTTGGCTATGAGAGATGGCACCTGCTTGAAGTAGCGTGAGCATGATGACAACCCAGAAAATGCTGGGGTACAATAAAGATTTAAATTTGTCTACTGGAGAAACAAATACAATGAGAAAGAAAATTTTATTAAAAGCGCCCGTTCTGACGCGCTCAGGATATGGCGAACAAAGCAGATTTGCGTTAAGATCCTTAAGGAGTCGAGAAGATCTGTTCGATATATACATACAGCCGCTCACGTGGGGAGAAACGTCTTGGATAAATGATATTAGCGCCGAGCGCGCCTGGATTGATCAGACGATTGAGAAGACGATCAACCACATCCAGCAGGGAAATCAGTTTGATGTGACACTGCAGGTTTCAATTCCAAACGAATGGCAAAATCTGGCGCCTGTTAATATAGGATATACAGCCGGCATTGAAACCACTAAAGTCGCACACCCATGGATTGAGGCAGGAAATCAGATGGATGGAATTATTGTGGTTTCAAATCACTCAAAAAATGTTTATCAGAATACTGTATATGATGCGGTAAACGAACAAACAGGCGAGAACTTTGAGGTTAAGCTGCAGAAAGATGTAAAAGTAGTAAATTATCCTGTTAAAGTTTATGATAATTTAGACCCAATTGATTTAAAACTTGATTATGATTTTAATTTTGTTTGTATAGCCCAAGCCGGCCCAAGAAAGAATCTGATGAACACGGTTAAGTGGTTTGTCGAAGAATTTCACGACGACGAAATTGGCCTTGTTGTTAAAACAAATATTGCTAAAAACTGTGTAATGGACAGGGAAGTGATGCTCCACCAAATACGAACTCCACTCAATGCAGAGTATCCCAATAGAAAGTGTAAGATATACATGTTGCATGGTGATATGACTGATGAAGAAATACATGCTCTTCATGCGCATCCGAAGATTCGTGCATCCGTATCATTCACTCATGGCGAAGGTTTCGGTTTGCCACTCTTTGAAGCAGCATATATGGGTATTCCTGTTATAGCGCCAGGATGGTCTGGTCAGTGCGACTTTTTGCTCGATGACGAAATGAACGAAAAGTTCTATAACGTATCATATGATATACAAGCCATCCCAGAGCAAGTTCTCTGGGAAGGGGTACTAATTAAAGAATCAGGATGGTGTTACCCTCGCGAGCAGTCTGCGAAACAAAATATGAGACGATGCTACGAAGATGTTTGCAGATTAGAAAAAGATCCAAAGGACGCCAAAGACAACATCGCAGCCTTCGCAGAATCGCATGCAGAATTCTTGAAAGAGAAGTTTTCTGAAGAAAAAATGTATGCACTATTTGTATCTTCTTTGGGCCTTGATGGTGATTTTGATGTGGAAGACTGGATTGGGAACCTAGACTTAGAAGAAATAGAGTGAATATAGTCTTTATAGCTGATTTTTTTGCGGATCAGATCCTAGGAGGCGGAGAACTTAATAATAAAGAGTTAGTTGAGCTTCTTATCGACGAAGGACACGATGTCAAGAGGATAAATAGTCATTTTGTTACTCGCGAGATCATCGAAGACCAGAAAGCTAACCACTTTATAGTGGCCAATTTCATGAATTTGCCAAGAGAGTGTATTGCTTCTTTATATGATAAAAAGTATATCATATACGAACACGATCACAAATATTTGATAAACAGAAATCCTGCATTATTTAAGGATTTTATAGCGCCCGAAGAAAGAATGATCAATCTTGGTTTTTATAGAAAAGCCAAAGCAATAATTTGCCAATCGCAGTTTCACATGGAGATCGTTAGAAAAAATTTAAAGCTTGATAGTCTAATAAACGTTGGCGGAAATTTGTGGTCCGAGGATTCATTGGCGCTTATGGCTGAATTCGCAGCGATACCAAAAACAGATACATACGCTATTTTAGATTCGGAAATTGAACACAAAAATACCCGAGAGACCGTAATGTATTGCGAGCATAAAAAGCTGGATTATAAGCTTGTTAAGAGTGATGATTACTCTGACTTTTTGCAGCAACTGGGGAGCCACAAAACGTTTGTGTTCCTCCCCAAGACGCCGGAGACGTTATCCAGAGTAGCTGTAGAGGCCCGCATGATGGGGATGAGTGTGATCGCCAATAAGATGATTGGCGCGACAAGAGAGCCATGGTTTTCTCAGAAAGGCTTAGAACTAATTGAAACCATGAGAGGAAAAAGAAAAGAAATCAAGGACATAGTCTTAGGAGCATTGACATGAAAAAGATTTTACTGCTTAGTTACCCTCGTTCCGGAAGTAATTTTACAACCTATATCCTTGATTTTTTGCTTAAGCATCCGTTTTGGTTTGATAAGCAAGGAAATTATGTGTGGCTTCCTGGAACTGTGGGGTCCGGCAAAGGGAAGACCCTTAAAGATATTGGCCCGCGGTCGATTCATGTACCCGATGAGGCTGCAATAATATCGAAAACTACCGGAGAAAAATATGCTCCCGGCATGCCAATAGACTCAGACAGCTATGAACCAAGTCGAGTCTGGAAGCTTCACGGGCAACATCACTGCGGCAGAAGAGAAATTCAGGATGTGTTAGAAGAGGAGCCCATTCTCTTGTTATTGCTGCGAAATCCATTCGAAGCCTTTCATAGCCATTTGAGGGATGAGGGATTCGGTATCAGAAAACACTCGGCCGACATGCCCACCCTCTTTGACGACCCCATCATGCGGGACGACTGGCACTACACCGTAACTGGGTATTTTTTTGAAAATCTAAAAACGTTTCATTCATACAAGGGAAAGAAAAAGGTAATTTTTTATGAAGATTTAGTTAGTACACCCGCCTCTTACATTAAGGAATTGTGCCATTTTCTAGGTACCGGAACCTCTGTTGGAGATCTGTTTATGAGTCAGTATAAGACACATTTTAAGATCTCGCGACACTTGTACAAAAACAACCAGCGGGAATGTAAAACAGAAGGAACAACGACTGATGATTTTCTCACTTCATTTGAGGAACACATGGGAAAAGAATATGTCGAGGCATTCTGGAGAATATTTTTTGATTTGTGTGCGAGAACAGAAACCAATGGCGCAGAGGAATACTGTAGGAGATACTATGAAGATTTTATTGGTAGTCAACAAAACCTATAGAGGACAGATTGATGGCGGCTGGTGGTATCTTTACCTGCCATTAAAGGATCTTGGCCACGAAGTTTATTTTTACGACACGGTAGATCCAGAAGAAAAAGATTTTACAAAGGTTGTTGAGTCATTTAAGCCAGATTTAATATTCTGCTGTATGACCGGCGATACATCTATTGCTCCACATGAACCGTGGGAGAAGATTAAGAAGGAAACCGACTCTGGAAGAACGACCACCTTTAATTGGTTCTGTGACGATACGTGGCGATTTGAAGATTTTTCAAAAACAGCATGCAAATATTTTAATGTTTGCTCGACACCTGAGCCTTCTTATGTTAACAAATATAAAATGGCCGGATATTCAAACATACTGGTTGGAGCATGGCATGCCAACTTGGGTCTATACCAAGAGGCCCACAAGGAACAGAAAAATATAGATATTTCTTTCATGGGCGCCCTGAATGGTTTAAGGAAACACTTTATAGAAACTCACAATGATTTGCCAATTGAAACATTTTCGAATCTTTCTCATGAAGAAATGCTGTCTGTTCACGCCAGAAGCAAAATAGGAATTAATTTAAGTATCAATGAGAATGACCCGGCAAAGAAAACGCAAATGAAGCAGAGAATGTTTGAAATACCTGCAGCAAACACACTCTTATTGAGTGAATATCATGAAGACCTTGAACATTTTTTTGACGTCAATAAAGAAATAATAACATTCAAATCCAATGAGGAGTTTTCAGAAAAAGCAAAATTTTTGCTATCGAGGCCATTGATCGCCGGAAGAATTACAGCAGCAGGCCACAAAAGATTTCTTTCCGAGCACGAATCAAAGGTTAGATTAACTAAAGTGCTGGAGCAAATTCAGGAGCTTAAATGAAGATATATGTATTTGATTACACAAGCCACGCTGGAAAATGGATCTATAGCGCATACCAGAAGGCGTGGGCAGAAAAAGGTTTTGAAGTTTGCAAAATACACAATAGTCAAGATATAAGTGAAGCCGTAGCCAACACAGAAGAAGAATATATGCTGATGATACCAGATATAGCCGCCAACGGCACTCCCAATTTAGAGGTAGTCGAAAAAAGCCACAAAACCTTTTTATATGTACAGCCAAACGAATTTCCTCATCCATGGGGCACTCACCCAAATTTCATTTCATTGGCCACAGAAACTACCATCGAACAAATCAACAAGTTTGAAAATGTGCGCTTGTGGACATTTGGAGACGACACGGCCTCGTACCACATCAAGTGGAAAGAAACCCACTCGATACCCCTTGCTTTTGATTCTATTGGTTATACTTGTTCGATAAATGAAACATATAAGAAATTTGATGTATGTTTCATTGGAGGGTGGGCGAATAACGGATTCAATGAGAAGAGAAAGATCATGATTGACATCTTCTCTAAATTTAAAGCTTCCGGCCTGAAGTGTGCCTTTTTTGTTGAAAAGAGCCTGACGCATGAGCAAGAAACTCAGCTGATGAGCAGCAGCCGTGTCACGCTGAATATACACGACGCATACCAGAGGACCCTAGGCACAGATACGAACGAGAGAACATTTAAATCTTTAGGCCTCAATGGATGCCTGGTGTCGGATACCGTAGGCCAACTAAACAGGATTTTTCCAGAACTTAAAACATCATTAGACGCTCAGGAAATAGTAGAAATTACAAAACAATATGTGAGTCTATCAGATCGAGAATTGAATGATTTAAAAGAAAAGAATATACAAAATATTTTAGAGAATCATTGCTATACAAATAGAGTTGAGAGCTTGTTGAAGTTATGAAGCCAAAGGTCGCTATCATAGTTCCCTGTTACAACTCAATGGAGTTTGTCGATCAGTGCATCGAATCTGTGGCAGCCCAAGATTACGAAAACTTTGAGATATTTGTATATGACAACGAAAGCACCGATGAGACATTTGAATATTTAGTCGATCTTGCAAAGAACGGTATACCAATGAATGTCTTCAAGATTAAAAATATATATCCAAATTCATATAGAGAGGCATTTGACCATGCATTCCACACCATTGATGCTGAGTATTTCACATTTATTGCGTCGGACGATTATGTATCAAAAGATTATATTTCCAACTGCATGGAAATTATTTTACATAACCCAGAAAAAATAAAATGCATACAAAGCCATATAGCAGGAGTTCAAAACGGAGTTCAAGTTAATAAAATACAAAACTCATATAAAGGATTGGCAGACTTTAAAAAACAATGTATGGAGAGAAGTCCCGTTTGTACTCCCACGGTAATTTATCATCGCGATGTTTATGATCATTTGGTGATGGAAGCCCACAAGGAAAATGATATAACCCCCGCCGGCGCAGCCGACTACGACATGTTTTGCTGTTTGGCAGACAATGGAGTATTGATATATCCAGTTCCTAGGCATTTAGGATATTATTACCGGTGGCACGGCAAACAATGCACGTGGAGAGTTCATGAAAGTAAAAAAGAAATAGATTACGACCGTGTTATTCAAGAATATTGGAAAAAAAAGTGGCAGCCACAAGCCGAATAGGTTATAATATAATATGATTATCTATATCGACATCGACGAGACCATATGCAAATCTCCTGACAAGCCAGAATATTCCACAGCCCAGCCTATCTTGGAGAACATCGAGAAGGCGAATAAACTATATGACGAAGGAAACACCATTGTCTATTGGACCGCCCGTGGAACTGTGACCGGCATCGATTGGAGAGAGGTAACCGAGAAGCAATTTGCTGAATGGGGCGTCAAATATCATGATCTAAAATTTGGAAAACCTTACTACGATTTGTTTATTGATGACAAAAACATGAACACGGATGATTGGTCATGAACGTATCAGATTACATTATGAAATATCTCGCCGAACAAGGCGTAAAGCACGTATTTCTAATTTCGGGCGGTGGCTGCATGCACTTAATCGACGCGATTGGCAAGTCAGAAGAACTAGAATATGTGTGCAACCATCACGAACAGGCATGCGCCATCGCCGCAGAAGGTTATGCCCGCCTTTCTAATGGCCTGGGGGCCTGCATTGTAACAACTGGACCCGGCGGTACGAACGCCATCACAGGCCTGATGGGATGTTGGACGGACTCTATTCCAACAATATTCATCTCAGGACAAGTTGCCCTGCATCAGACTCTTGGGGCGACCGGCCTCAACGTAAGGCAGATTGGAGATCAAGAAGTGGATATTATCAATGTAGTGCGTCCACTTACAAAATACGCCGCAACTGTAGAGAAAGCAGAAGACATTAAATACCACTTGGACATGGCCTGCATTACCGCTACCAACAATCGACCCGGCCCAGTATGGCTGGATATTCCCCTAAATATACAAAAAACACAGATTGAAGAAAAAAACTTGCGCTCTGGGCGCCCTAATTCTTTTGGCATTCCAAAGCCGCCTCCATCAGAGTTTGTTGAAGTACTTGGGCGCCTTCGAAATTTCCAAAAGCCACTTTTGATTGTTGGCAATGGCGTGCGTTTGTCAAACGCTGTTAACCAGATGAGAACATTTCTGGAATATACTAAGATTCCGGTTATAACAGGAATCAATGGGAATGATTTGGTTAATGAAGATTATGAACATTATTGCGGCCGGTTTGGTGTGCTCGGCCAACCCGCGGGAAACCATATTCTTCAGAAAAGTGATTTGATTATTTGTGTGGGATCTCGCCTAACGGTAAAACAGACGGGTTACGATCATGAAGATTTCGGCCGAAATGCATATAAAGTCTATGTTGATATTGATCCCGACGAATTAAGAAAAGAAAACCTACACCCAGATCTGACCATTTGTTCTGATGCAAGAGAGTTCTTTAATATGATGCTTAGAAATGAGGCATCAGCAGGAGACATCTCGGAATGGCAAAGCGAGTGCAAAGAAATGTTCTCCAAACAAAGAATCGTATTGGACAAGCATATTGAGAATGAGAAGTATGTCAGCAATTATGTCCTGATTGATAGACTCAGCGAACTCAATGACGGCGAGATTCCCATCATCACCAGCGACGGTTCTGCAAATGTGGTTACAATGCATGCCATGCGCCTCAGAGGCGACCAAAGGATGTTCACCAATACTGGTTGTGCCGCGATGGGCTACGGGCTACCAGCAGCCATTGGTGCGTGTTTTGCGAACGATAAAGATCCGGTAGTTTGCCTGGAGGGAGACGGCAGCCTGCAAATGAATATCCAAGAACTACAAACATTAGTACATCACAACTTGCCAGTTAAGCTGATTGTGATGAATAATCAGGGATATCTATCGATTAAAATGACCCAGGAATCTTATCTTGGCGGCAGAATGGTGGCCACAGGCCCATCTTCTGGTGTCAGTTTCCCTGATCTTGAGAAGATAGCTAACGCATATGGTTTGAAATATTTTAAGATTTCCAAGAACAATGAAATAGATGACGTTCTGGGCGACGTCTTATCTTACAATGGCCCTCTTTTGTGCGAAGTAATGTCAGATCCTAATGAAATACACGAACCAAAGGTGGTCGGAAGGCCCGGGCCTGATGGTTCTATTATACCTGGCAAGCTGGATGACATGAAGTTATGATTTTGGTCACTGGTGCGAATGGCTATCTAGGTTCTTTTCTGTCTAAAAGGTTAGAAGACTTTGGATATGGTGTGATTCAAGGTTCCCGCGAGAATCTAAATGTGCTAGATTCTGAAGCATGCAGAAGAATGTTTAAAACTAATGATATAGAGTATGTTATACATGCAGCAGTCCGCGGCGGACGCCGAACTATAGCCGATACGAGTGCCGATCTGTACGAGAATATTGTGATGTTTGAGAATCTAGCTGTCCATCGAGACAAGTTTAAGATGATGATCAATTTTGGTTCTGGCGCAGCGTTTGATAGAGCTAAAGATATAGACGAAGCGAGAGAAGGGGATGTATTAAATGAGTGTCCGCGAGATTATTATGGGCTTTCGAAAAATCTGATTGCAAAAAGAATCCACGACATTAACGACAACATCGTGAATCTAAGAATTTTCAATTGTTTTGGCGAAAAAGAGCTGTCAGATCGGATGATAAAAGCAAATTGTATTCGGCACCTTCGTGAAGAAGAGATGATCGTGCATTCGAATAAAAAAATGGACTTTTTTTATATTGAAGATTTATATAAGGTGGTTATATATTATTTGACTCGGTTTGAAGAAGGCTTTCCGCTTGATTTAAATTTGTGTTATGAAGAAAAACTTGATTTACTTGGGATTGCAGAGGCAATAAAAACCTTGACAGGACGCCCAAACAATGTTAAGCTTATTGACAAAGACTCTGATTTTTCATATACCGGATCTTCGGAACGATTATCGTCTTTAGGAATAAACCTATATGGACTAGAGAGTGGAATATTGAGAGTATATAAATTTTTACAAGGAATAAAAAATGAAAAAAAATGAAGCCAACAAATTATTTGAAAACTTATTTGTGCTTGAAATCGCCAATAATCATTGGGGAGATCTGAAGCGTGGCAAGAAGATTATCTCCGAATACGGAAAAGTGGTTCGATACAATAATGTAAAAGCAGCAATGAAGCTGCAATTTCGAGATGTGCCAAATTTTGTCCACAAGGACTTTAAGGGTCGCGAGGATCTTAGATATATTTGGAAGACTGAAAAAACTCAGCTAAAAAAGAGCCAGCATGCTGTGTTAATCACGGCCATCAAGAAGGCCGGCTGTATTCCAATGGCGACTGCCTTTGATGAAAGGGCAGTTGAATGGTGTGTAGAGCTTGGGATTGAGATCATTAAGGTCGCTAGCTCGGATATTAACGACTGGTTTCTTCTGCAGAAGATCGCGCGCACCAAGAAGCCGGTTATTTTATCGACTGGCGGAGCATCTCTTAAGAGTATCGACGATGTGGTTAAGTTTTTCGCGAATCGAAATATTCCGATTGCCTTGAACCACTGTGTATCCAACTACCCGTCTGAGGATTGTGAGTTAGAACTCAATCAGGTTGATTTCTTATGTCAGCGCTATCCAGATATTGTAGTTGGCCTCTCAACTCACGAATATCATGACTGGACTTCATCGATGATGTTGTCATATGCCAAGGGCGCCCGCACATGGGAGCGACACGTGGACATTGAATACCCAGAAGGGGATGAGCGCACCGTTTCCAAGTACTGCTCTCTGCCACATCAGGCCGGCGAATGGTTTAAAGCCTTCCACAAGGCAAAGGAGATGTGTGGTGGCTCCAAGATTGAGCGCCGAGTAATTTCCGAAAAAGAAACCAAGTATTTGGACGCCCTTGTTAGGGGAGTCTATTTCAAGAGGAATCTTAGCACCGGCCATGTGATTACAACGGATGATGTATATTTGGCAGTGCCACTCCAAGAAGGGCAGATTTCACCTCGTGAGTTTATGGAGGGCGAGAAGTTGTTGCGAGATTGCAAGCGCGACGATCCCATGGTCATTCAAGATATTGACAGTGCCCATAAAGAAGACTCAGACACACAAAGTCGAATTACAAAACGCGGCCTTCGCTGTATAAAATAATATTATGAACACATTTAAGATCGAAGACTCCTCATTTAATTTGAAGCCGGCAGATATTACGGACAATTTTATTGTCAGTTCGGTACCTACAAGTTATGAAGTTAACTTCGAAACATGTGATATTAGCGAAACTGTTAATAATCTTCTTGGTGATGATGACGTCTTATTGATAGATCAGAATGTCTTAGAGCTTATTTGG
>Ga0080013_1003052_pt1 | contig 18342 bp, 25 predicted proteins | sample ETNvirenome_6_85_FD_69236 | JGI IMG/M metagenome (GOLD analysis project Ga0080013, IMG submission 69236) | Marine viral communities from the Pacific Ocean - ETNP_6_85 (SPADES assembly) (version 2) | ecosystem: Environmental > Aquatic > Marine > Oceanic | place: Pacific Ocean | collected 2013-06-19 | reverse complement strand
TGAGTGTCTGTTCCAGCCCGACCTGCTTTTCTTCGGCCTCCAAGGCGTCCAGTTCGTCACCCGTTTCCAGCAGGCGGGTGATCTCCACCTCGGTTTTCTTGACGTTCAGTTCAGCCATCCGCAACTTGTACCCCATGTCCTGAAGTTCAATCATCAACTGGTAGAACTGCATTTCGGGCGTGTCGTGCTGACCCAACACGAAGTGGATCAACTGGTAGCGGCTGCGGGGCTGCTGGATTTCTGCGATGGCGTCGTGGATGTTCATTACAGGCCGCCCGAGTTCGCCATGCCAGCAAACAGGGCCACACCCGCGGACAACCCCGTCCCCAGCGAGGTGCGCGAATCATCGGAGAACGCGAACTTGTCCACCGCTGTTGACATGTAAGGGTCCCTGCCGCCTGCGAAGTAGCCAGCGGTCCCAGAGTCAGCCATACCAGCCACTTCATACTTGGCCGCGGACAACCCCGTCGCCAGCGTGGTGCGTGAATCATCCGAGAACGCGAACTTGTCCACCGTGTCCACGCTGCCGCCGCTTTCATTGCCACCGCCGAAGTAGCCCGCGGTGCCAGAGTTCGCCATACCAGCCAAGTAGCGGCGGGCCGCCGACAACCCTGTTCCCAACGTGGCGCTAGAATCGTCAGAGAAGTCGAACTTGTCCACCGTGTCCACGCGGTAGGTGGGATTTTCTTCCCTGCCGCCGCCGAAGTATCCCGCGGTGCCACTGTTCGCCATCGCACCCAGAAAAAGACGCCCCGTGGACAACCCCGTCGCCAACGTGGTGCGCGAATCGTCGGAGAACGCGAACTTGTCAACAGTGTCCTCGTAAGAGCCGCCGCCGAAATAGCCCGCGGTGCCACTATTCGCCATACCAGCCACCCCTTCGCGGTCTGACGATAGGCCCGTCCCCAGTGTGGTGCGGCTGTCACTCGGGAACGCGAACTTGTCAACAGTGTCCTCGGTGCTGCCGTTGCGGCCGCCGCCGAAGTAGCCCGCGGTGCCACTGTTCGCCATCGCACCCTGAGCCTTACCTATTGCCGACAACCCCGTCCCCAGCGTGGTGCGGCTGTCACTCGGGAACGCGAACTTGTCCACCGTGGACACCTTGACGCCACTACTCAACTGACCGCCGCCGAAATAGCCTGCGCCTGTGTCACCACCAGCACCAGCAGCAGCGAACAGGCCGACCTTGGCCGCCCCGAGCGGAGCCATTACGAGAAGTCCAACCCAGCGGCGAAGCCGTAGAAGGTTGTGCCACCGTCGAACGTCGTGAAGCAGAGAACGTCGGTGCCCGAAGCGGTGTACGTCGGTGCAGTCCCGCCCGCCCACACCACAGCGTTGCCGCCGCCGTCATGCGCCCCAGCGACGAACGAGGGCGTCCCCGCTCCGAGGTTGGTTCCCAGAATCGTCACCGAGTTGGAATGCGAAGCCAACGAGTTGGTGATGCCGATGTTGAACGTGCCTGAAGAAATGGTGACCGTCTGAACGTTGCCGTCCTCAAAGTCGATGTTGAACGCAGCAGACTTCGACCCGATGGCGTTCACCGTTTCGGCATAATCCTTCATCTGCGCCTGACTAACCACACTGTCGCTGAACCCCGTGACGTTCAGCGCACTGGTTCCTGTGACGGTCAGCGTGTCGGTGATCTCAACATTACCGTCAGCGACCTCCAAGGCGTTCGCCCCGTCGGTTCCCGTAATGACCAGTTTCTCGTCGCTGGCATCCCACAGGAAGTTGTCCGAAGCGGTGGCCGAATGGAAAGTCACATCAGCGCCAGCACCGTCAGTACCGACCGTCACCGCCCCGCTAACAGCGAGCGTCCCGTCACCGATAGAAACATTGCCATCGGTGACATCAAGAACGGTCGCCGCGTTGGTGCCTTCAAGGATCAACTTTTCTTCTGATGAGTCCCACATGGCGTAGTCGCCAGCGGTAGCGGAATGGAAAGTGACATCCACGCCAGAGCCGTCAGTTCCCATGACCACCGCACCCGTCACGCCAAGCGACGTGAGGGTGCCGACTGCTGTGATGTTGGACTGGGTGGCACCTGTGACCGTCGCAGCAGTCCCTGACGCATTACCTGTTACGTTGCCTGTGAGAGGACCAGAGAACGCTGTAGAGGTCAGGGTGCCTGATGAGGCGTCGTAAGTAATACCCGCATCAGTTTTCGGGGGTAGATCCCCTGTAGCCGACTCAAACAACGCCACGTTGCATGTCGAATCGGCTGTGTCCGCAACCGTGATATTCGCGGGTGTAATATTCGCCGACCCGTCAAACGCCGTTCCGCCGATGTCTCTGGCTGTAGCCAACGTGTCTGCTGAACCGGGAACAATGTTGGCGGTGCCGTCAAACGACGTGCCGCCAATGGTTCGGCCTGTTTCAAGGGCTGTTGCTGTCGCCGCGTTACCGGTTGCACTACCAGCCGAACCTGACACGTTGCCGGTTACGTTGCCGGTTACGTTGCCGGTTACGTTGCCCGTCAGGTCGCCTGTCACATCGCCCGTCAGGTCGCCCGTCACATCGCCCGTCACATCGCCGGTTACGTCACCGGTCACGTTTCCGGTCACGTTTCCGGTTACGTTTCCGGTTACGTTTCCGGTTACGGCGGCGGTGACACCGCCTGCGATAGTTACAGCACCTGCCGAGTCGATCACCAACCTGTCGTTGGCGCCCAGTGTTGCGTTGTCTGAAATCTTGAACTTGTCGGAGTCGGAATCATCTATACCGATAGTGAACGTCTCACCGGCACCGTTGTCCAACGCAAACGACAAATCGGCATCGTGTTCCGAACCAGTCAACGAATAGATACGAACCATCTGATCCGACGAAGCAGCCTTCGCTTCGACATGTAAGGCTGCACCCGGAGACGCTTCGTTGATGCCGACCCTGTCGTTTGTGGAATCCTCGGTCAACACGTCGCCAGTCAACACAGACGTAACCGATGCCCATGAAGCACCGTTGTACGACTGTACTTGATCTATGTCTTTCAGGTAGCAGATCATCCCCTCGGCAGGCGAAGTCACCGCAGCGTCGCGTGCCGTCGCATTAGTGAACACCATCACAACCTGATCTTGAAGGTACGTTTGTAGAGTCGCCGCTGGGACCGACTGCAAAGCCGTCCATGTTCTATATCCTGCGCCTGCCATTTATCCCAACTTCGCTTCGTCGAGTACGTCGTCTGTCCTGTCGAGCACCAAACCACGGTGCGAAACATCGTGGTTAGGTATGTGCTGCTTCAAGAAGTACCCGAAGTTTAGCCCATACACAGTCGGTGCTTCCGAAGTCCCGTCATGTGAGTACGATCGGATGCGAACATTGAACGACCGCATCGTGAAACCACCGGATTCACGCACCACATGGGTGATTGTTTCGTTGCCGGAAGCAGTCGCGTCGAACACGAACGAACCGATCGGGTCGTCGTCTCCTGCTTCGTCTCTAAACACGTCGACGTGAACGGTTCCGCGGCCCTTGAACGTCAACCCGATTTCCCGCAACTGTACATACTGAGACGAATCTAAAACTATTGGTGCACTCCGCCAATAAAATGTCGGTGCAAGAACATCGGATTCCAACCGGCAGATGACACCTTCGTGGGGTTCTTGATACTTGCCGACCGCGCCATACACGGCGTCGGTGTTGTTGAACACTTGACCAGCGGGGACATCCCAATACCGGATGCGGTTATCAAACCCGGTGTCCTGCACCGGATCTGAAACTCTCCACCATGCCGCTGTTCGTTCGTCGAGGACCCATTCGTTCGGCATGAGCACGAAATCGTTCCAAGCGGCACACGACCCGGTGTGGCCCTTGCGTTTTGAAGCGTCGTCGTAATCTACGAACCCCGTATCCAAAAACGGGGACATGTTCGTTGAAACGTCGTCGCCTTGCCACGCGTATACGCTTCCTTTCGCTGTTGGATATACGTAACCGAGGATTGACATAGCGCCAAGGCAAGTGGCGTTGCCTGTCACCTTTGGTAGAGCCACCACTGTTGGCGATTCCAACGAACCAGTGATCAGCACAGCCCCTCGGCCTTTGATGAGTAGCAACTGGTTGGCGGTGATCGACGCCCACGCTGTGTAACCCGTAGCGTTTTGGATTTCGAACGTGACCTGCTCGCCGAACGTGTTCGCAGCAGACGACTCGAAATCGAACAGCACACCCGGCGGGGTAGAGAACGAAATGTTTTCGTTGGAAGTCAAGTTGGGTCCGTTGACCCGTGTGAACTCTGAAACAACGAACGCTACAAGCCTGTTTTGATGCGACAAAACCTCGACGGGTTTGTTGGTCGTTGGGGAACCCACACCGGTTGTTTCCGACATCAGATACTTTGGAGACGCGCCACCAGACCCGTCGACCGAATCTGGGTACGCCACCGTGTCCCAATCGGACAAGTCGTGGGACATCCACGATGCGACTACAACCGGGTCGCCGGGGCGGAACTGGTCGTCTTCACTAAACGGGTCGGATCGTTTCTCCCGTGTCGACGCAAACGTGATCGGACGCCACAGTTCAGACGAAATAGGGGACGGACCGGAAGTCATGTTGCGGTCCAAAATCTCGTAGTTCAAATCGTTGGCCAGATTGACGGCTTCGACGCGGACGTTGCGGCGGTACACAGATGAGCCGTCATGCTCCAACCATTGAACCCCCAAATAGATTTCAACAGGGTACGAATACGACTCCGATGGACCCCCCAACCCGCCTTGGGTTGTGAAACCGCACACCTCGAAGTTGGAACCCGACTTCGGGTCGTTGCCGTTGTAATGCCACCCCGATGCCGAATCCAACAAATAGTCGGTTCCTGACACCCGGTTCAACTGAGTGGCCGAACGAACCTTTTGCATCTTCGGCAACGGCGACAACCCAGTTGTCGGCAAAGCCACACACCCCCACGTATCCGTGGTTTGTGCTGTGCCCGGAGGTTGCGAAGGCGAGTACTTGTCGCGGATACCGGGGCTGAAATCAGTTATCTGAAAGTATTTCAGTTCCGGCATGTTTCACACCCAGTAGTAACTTCAACGTGGCTAGTTCTTCTTGCAGAGCAGAGATTTCGCCCCGCAACTCGAACAGTGTCGTAGTTGACTCTAATGCGTGGAAATCTGCTTCTCGTTCCCGTCCGGCAACAGAAGTTTCCTGCGAACGCACAAACCCTTCGACTTTGGCGCGGCGTTCCGTGGAAAACACCATCGCTGATTCTTCGTGCAGGTTGGCGAGGTTGCCTGCCACGGCACAATACAGGGCAGTTAGTTCCCCTATAGGGAGAAGGTGGTAACCAGTAAAGTCGTGGTTCACTGTCGCCGAGCGCGTTTGGACGCGACCGGCTCAGGCTTGTCTTCATCGGCATCAGAATCAGGTTGTTCCGTACGGATCTGCTTCTGGTAATCCTTCTTCAACCGGTCCAAATCTTTGGCCTGCTGACGGATCATGGACAGCATGTCTTCATGCTCGTCCACCGTGACCTCCGCTTCCGAGATTGCAGTCCCGGCTGGATCGTCGATCACGGTGACGAAACACGTATCTTCGTCGACATCGCAAACCTGAACGAGAGGCTTCGTTGCCTCCCACCGTTCAGGATCGTCGCTGCAACCGTACCTGACTTGCAGCCGTCGAAGTTCTTCGCTGCGTTCCCGCAACGCCCTCGACGGCTTATCAACCAGATCCCAGTTGCCGAACCAGAGTTTCGCTGCTTCGATAGGGATAATGGTTGAACCAGCCGGGTTCACCGAGTACGTGGTTCCGTCGAACGAATCGACGAAAGCCACGTCTCGGAGGTTTTTGACACGCACTACTGACATGCCGCCGCTGCCTTTCTATAGGGGGTTCTTAGAACTTCGAGAACCAAATGCAAGCCGTGTTGGTGGAACCGATCTCAGTACCAAGATAGATACCGAAGTTGTCGCCGGTGATCGTACCGGCTACGGCTGGTGCCAACACCCCGGCCTGACCATCGGCTGCGCCGATAATCACGATGTTGCCCAGTGCTGGCGACGTGCTGCCGATAGCGACGACGGCGAAGCCGTAGGTTACGACCTCCACAATCTCGCCAGCAGCGGCCGCGTTCTTTGCCACACCAAGCACGAGTTCCGGCAATGCGTCCGAAACATCGAACTGTTCCACCGTGATTGTGGTGTCCGTGTCAACAGACGCCGCCACCGCGACGAGGTCGTTCGCTGAAATAGCAGCGGCAGCCTCGAACGGTACGACAACCTGATAGTTGACAGACGATCCGGTCGAAAGACCGAAAGCGCCAAGTGGGTTGGTAATAACTTGTCCTGCCATGTCATCTGCTCCTTACGAGGTCAGGGCAGACATTTTGCCCTGCAACTGACAGTTGTTGATAACGAGGTTACCAGCCCAGAAGAGTTTGGCTACCATCGCATCCTGCTGGATGGGTGTCTGGAAATCCTCCAGATAGAAGTCAGCCCTTGGCGAAACCGCAAAGTGGATGAAATCTTCGTTGAGGAAGTAGATGTGATGCCCTGAACCCGAACCGGACGGTCCGTCTGTCGGAACGTGCGAATCGACGCACAGTGGGACACCGTTGAACAACAGGTTTGTGAACCCTGCGTTCGCCAACTGCTCGTCCACCGCGCCCTGACCGACGTTGATTTGCACGTCAGACTGGTTCAGCGCGTAGAACCTGTTGTAGTTGGTCTGTGTCGTCACCAGCACCGTCGGATGTCGGCCACCATTGGTGCAGTTGCCGAACATCGTCTGCATGGTCGCCAGCGTCAACGCGGTGGTTGAGCCGTCGTACTGCGACTGCCACCAAGTGTTGGCGGAACGGCTAATCCCAGCGTATGTGGTGAGAACCGTTGAATCGTCGACAGCACCTTCGATGCCGTCGATCTGTTTGGTATCAGTTGACCCGTCCGACCAGAGTCCTGTTCCGAGAATCTCCGCCATTTCCATCTCAGCCTGTTGGAAGTACAGACGAATGAAATCGGCGACCGCTTCCGGGGAATCAGTCTTGATCAAGGTCAGCCCGTCAACCGTCACTGGGACGTAATACTGTTTCCAGTCCCATGCAGCATTCTTGATGGTGTCTGACGGGGTTACGTCCAGAAGGTCGAATCCCGAGTAGGCACCACCTGCTGCCAGACGGCTGTGCATGAGTGGCACCTCGATCTGCGTCCCACCGCGAACGATCTTCTTGTTCGACTGGTTCAGTCGGAACAACAAAAGGTTCGAGTTGTAGACGTTGTCGGTAACTTCTGGGAGGATGTACCGACGTGCGATAGAGGTGACCACATCGGAGCCGATTGGCGTTGCCATGTGTTATGTCTCCTGTTAGTTGGTCACGTTACTTTGCCGAGAGCGGCTGCGATTTCGTTGACCATCGCGGATCGACGTTCCGTAGCGTTACTCGGTACTGCATCGGGTTCCTGCCTAGGTACAGACCCGGCAGTACCCCCGACAGCAGCCATCTTACGTTGCTTGTCTCTATCGGATTCTGTTTGGGCTATGCGCTTATTGAACTCTCGTTCTCTGCCCTGATCTGATTGCAAATACACTATCTCAAGTGCACGTTCTACGGCTCTGACAGGATCGCCAGTATCCTGAACCAAAGCAGGGACAATGTTTAGTCTTGCCGCCTCGTCGGCGAGCCGCGCCACCTCATTCGAGTTCAAATCGTACGTATTCGCAAACTGCGCCTGAGCCGTCTCCACCGACTTCATGTTTTGCTGCTGCACAGCAGCCTGCTGCTGCCTGTGCTGCGCCGCCAAATACGTCTCCAGTTTGTCAACCTTCTTCAACCGCTGCTGCACCGTCTCCGGCAACAAATCCCAATCCTCGTACGGATCAGACTCGTCAACGGGTGTTGACTCACGCTGAACAGACTGCTGGGCGGGTTGCTGACCCTTTGGCACAAGGTCGTATTCGCCCGACATGTAACCGACGAACTGCATCGCCTCATCTGGGTTGGTGTTCATCCAATCCCAGAACCGGGCAACACGCTCCGCCTCGTCCTGCGGGACACGCACATCCCCCAACTGGACGTAATCGGGAGCGTCGCCGTCGGAGGCTGGGGTATCCCCATCGGCGGCTTGGGAATCGCCGCCCCCGACGGCGACTTCTTCAGCGACTTCTTCAGCCTCTACAGGCTCGTCATCGTCGGTCGCGAACTGTGATTCAAGATCCGACACCCAACGGTCCGACCCAACTTCAGCAACGAACCCCTGTTCTGCTAGGGAATCGTCTACCTGTTCCTGAGAAAGTTCTTCTTCTGCCATTTACCTCATCTCCGCCGATCGAATCTGATAATCAGATTATCTGAGACCTCTGGATGCCACCAATCTCCGTAGTTCATCAGGGTTGGGCATCCCCCCACCCTGAGCCTGCTGAGGCGGTGATTGACCCATGCCGCCCTGTGCTGCGGCACCCATCTGCCCGGCCATCCCCGGAGGAACAACACCACCAGCCTGTGCCAGAGCCTGCGCTGCCTGCTGTAGAGGCTCCTTCAACTTCTGCAAAATGGCGGACTCAATGGCCGACAGATACTCGAGGTCGGCGTCAGGCGCTGCCTTTAGTTGGGCGAGCGAAGACAGGAGTTGATGCAACCCCTCCGACATCGTGTTGTTCTGGCGGGTGCCACCAGCCATGAGTTACTTCTTTGCTGACAGATCGCGTGGCGACTGTGACTTCTTGGAAGACACGTTGGCTCCGTAGTCGCGGCCAGCAGTCTGACCCAACTTGTGAACCTTGATGTTCTTCCCCGAAGTGGAAGCGGGACCGGGCATCTGATGCTCCTTGGTTAGAGATCCAACGCGTTTCTGCGCTGGTTCTGATTTTCGTCGTCGCCTTCTGCCTTGTTCGCAGAAAGCCTACCGTCGAGTTGTCGTACCACTGAACCCTTCTCCGACGGGCCTTTCCAGCCTCTCGGAGTTGGGACGTTATTGGACGTGAACTTCTCGGCCATGTGGTTACCTTACACTCTTTTCGTCACCGTTGTCTATTACGGGAACCCATATTCGAGTTGGAAGCCATGTTCGGGTTGGGTTTCCCCTCGCCGCCTATTCCTAGCACACCACCGGCGTTGACTCGTTGCAGAATCTGTTCGCGGTTCGGGTAATCGTGGGCTTCGAGCACCGCTTGGGCGTCCAAAGCACCCATAGCGAACAAGGTTTCTGCTTCGGCGATACGTGCCGCACGGGAAATCGGCATCGCCGACCCTGCACGCACATACAACGAGAATCTCATCGGGTCTGCGCCTTGGTCGTTGGGGACGAAGAAATGTCGTGCCCGCAAAGCCAGCATCGACCGTTCACCGTCGGGTCCCACAATCGACATGACACGGGGTAGCGAATAGTTTTCCACGACAAGGTTCGCCAACAGGCTCCCCGCCTTCGACAAACTTCTTTCAAGGTTTCGCAACGCCAGCCGTATCCGCACAAATGCGGACTCAGCCACCGAGTCGATGACACCCTGCGAGTTTCGTCCCGTCGGCGAAAACCCCCGTACCACTCCTGATAGACCACTGATTCTTTCCATTTCGTTGATGTAAAACTGGACGAGTTCCTGCACATCGTTCGGCATTTGAGGCGGCGTAAGCCAACCCGCTTCCGACCCTGCACCCTTCGTGATGCGTTGACCGGGACGGTTGACAATCTTTGTTCTAGGAATACCCGACCGGGAATCCTCCAAGAAAATAGGGTTGGATACGAGTTCGGCGTGCTGCTGCAACGCAGCCAACAAACGGTTGATAGCCATTTGTGGATCAGCGAGATGATCCACCAACGCGATCCCCCACATGTCTCCAATGTCGTGGTTGACGTACCGGACGTACGGATGGTTGCCGTGCTGCCACATGTCCATTGCACGTTCGTTGACCAACACATGCGAACCGGTGGTGATGATGACACGCCATTCGGAGACGTTGAACGGTTCGTCCTCCTCGTCTCCCTCAGCCGGTGTGTACAACGTGTTTTCTTTGATCCACGCTTCGAACACAGTGATCGAACCGTCGTAGTACGCCGAATCCGAAACCCGTCCGTTTTGACCCGGTTTGCCGTAAATCGGAGGAACAGTCCCCGACCCGCCGGAATGGGCTGCAAGGTTCGCCATCGGGGCTTTGCCACCAGTTTCATTGTTTTCACGATGCGGCAAAGAAAACCCTGCACCCATGTCTGCTTCGATCACGTCGCCGCGTCCGGGGAACCGGCGTTCAAACTCGGTGATCGACAGTTCCCGCGCTTCAATGATGTAGTTGGCGTCGTGTAGCGAAGTCGCCGACGGGTCGATAAACAGTGAGAACGGGTCGCATCGGCGCATCAACGCATTGCCCGCCCCGCCGTCGGCACCGGGGTCGTAGACGCATTTGAAAAACCCTGTGCCGTAAATAAACGCGTCGAACAGAACTTTCTCTACTTCACCTTCGAAGTTGTGGTTGACCCAAAGTGAGTCAAGCACAGTTTCGAGGTCTTGTGCGAGTTTCTGCTGAAAGTTGGCGTACTGCGAATGTGGGTCTGCCGACGGGACAGCCTGAAACTTGACTCGCTGATCAGTCATCCAACCAACAAGGGCTGACACAATCGGGTAAATCTCGGATGCTGTCGGGGAGGGCATCCACGCATCACGCGAGTTGGACCAACCGCGGTTGTGAACCAACCGGTACGCTTTACGCCACCTGTCGTGGCGACGGTTCATTTCCGTTTTGGCGTTGCCATACAAACCGTTGATACGGCCTGCTACCACATGGTCTTCACCCTGTGCGTGATCTACTCGTTCGGCTACAGCCACTGCTTCACTTCTCGTTGACCGGTTTCGGTTTGCCGCCTCAGCGTACTATCCATACCCTCGTCGCTTACTCTAAGCGATTCCTTGTCGGACAAATCGACAGGCACATAGTTGTGCGGAGCGCCTGTGCGTTCCGTCATCTCAGCAGACTTGCGGGATAGTTCCGCAGCGAACTGTTTCTTGTCAGAAATGACTTTGCCGACTGTGTGGTTGAAATGTTCGTGCATGACTTTCGCCGGTTTGAACGAGTAGACGCGGCGCAACATCGGTTTACCACAATCGGGGCAATCCAACATCGGGTCGTCGTTGTGGTGCTGAAACTTTTCGCCGTGGACCTGACAGGCACGGCACCGGTACAAGTAAACGGGCATCAGCGGTAGTGTAGTTCCTCACACTTGCACCAAGTGTCACCACACATCCCGCATTCGTGCGGCCGGTGCTCCAACAGCGGGTCATGTTCAGCAAGGTCGTGACCTACAACCCGGGCCTTGTTTTTTTGCGGGTCTTCTACAACCTCTGGACTGTTCATTTCATAATCCTTCCATGCCGTCGAGTTTACTTCGGTGCTTTCATCATGGCGTACAGGGCTTGCCGACCCCACTTCGTGCCGAAGTCCACCAACTGTTTCGCTATCTTCTGGTTCGGCGCGAACCGTTTCATGTCGTTCAACTTGGGTGACGACGCGTTCAGCCAGTTGCGTTCGTAGTGGCGAACTGGGACTTCCATCTTGGGGTTGATGTCCGCGGCGGAGGCTATGCGGTGGTGCCCTTCGATGATCATCGGCGGACCAGGCGAAAGGGGCGGGTGACCCACCCAGACGGGTTTCTCCACACCTGACTTTGCGATGTCGTCGTACAGTGACCGCCAATGAGAACCTCGGCGGTCGACCCCCGGGTAAATGGAACCCGAAGGACTCCGCCAATCCGCATGTTTGGATGCGAACAACTTGTCGTCCCACATCTTCTCGTCAGCGCGAAGCAACCCGGCCCGTCTGGCTGCTTCGGCGTCGCCGGGCACGATGGCGCGGAGTTGTTCGGCAGGGGTGAACATTGCCAACTGCTGCGGGTTACGCATCGCTTCAAAAGATTTCTTAGCGATCTGTTTTTGTTCCGACTTGGAGAACAACGAGTCCCACGCCTTTTTGGCATCGGCTGTCGCTTCGGCAAACAGCCGCTTCTCGTGCTCCCGTCCACCGGTGCTCCAACTAAGCGAAGCCGGGAACGACGGCTGGTTACCTACCATAAAGGCGTGGTTCCAGTTTCGGGGGGGTGGTGCGGAAGCCATCTATTTGGGTAGTTTCGCTATCAACTTGAGCGCGGGTTTTCCCCACTTTGACACGAACTTCGTCAACTGACTGGCCAGTTGAGTCTTCGGGCCTTTCACCATGTTCTCCCATTGGGAGAACATTTCCGCTTTACGAAGTTTGTCGGCGGTGCTGGTATCGAATCCGAACGGGTCCACAGGGGGTGGTTCGTACGGGATAGGTTGACCCCAACCGGGTGCCCACGATGCGGGCGGACTCCCCTTGCGCCCACCCTTTATGAACTCCAACTGGCCTGCGATCCTGCCGGGTTTCGGATCGGCCCCTTTCGCCTGACGAACTATCTCATCGGTGAACCCGGGAGACGAGGTCCCGTGGTACTTCTGCCAAACCGGGTCTCCCGGTGGCGGGTCGGGGACAACCCACCCATCCGGCCACCACGGGAAAGCGGTGGTGATGCCGGTCCGGGCAACAACTGGCGGGCGTGGGGGTGTCGCATGCGTAGTGTCCCATCTATTTGGTTTATAGAATGGTCGGACCATCGCCATAAACTGTCGACCCAAACCGCTCTTATTCCCCTTGGCGTTCACATCGTCGAGAACCTGACCCAGCGTGAGGCTGCCCCCCTCAGTGGCCCCACCGACGTGAACGCTTCGCCCGGGCGATGGGAGGTACCCGCTGTCGGAAACCATGTAGGGCAGTTTCCCCTTCGCCAGTTCGGCGCGAGTCGGGACATAAACCTCGTCGAAGCCCGTACTGGCGCCTAGTGCCTGCTCCCACAGCCGGATGAGGTGCGAATACACCTGACGGGTGAGGGGTTCCGGCTTACCCGTTGGGACGCTCTTCAAACTCATGTTATTTGGGTAGTTTCGCCATCAACTTGATCCCGGCCATACCCCACTTCGACACGAACTTCGTCAACTGTCCGGCTAGTTGAGTCTTCGGGCCTTTCACCATGTTCTCCCATTGAATCATCATCTTCGCCATCTCCGGTGATGGCTTTCGCCCTAACTTGTCGCCCGGCATGTCCTTCAACTGATGGTAGATGCTCTCTGGACCCTGTATCCTCCCCATCGTCTTACCGGCTGACACGGTTTCACCCGCGGCGTATGACGGGCCATACCCTTTCGACCCTCCCTTACCTTTGACGAACCGTCTCTGCTGCCTCCTAGTGGCTGGCGGGTCGACCGCGTTCGGGTCGATGGTCCTGCCGTAGCCGAACTCGCCTGCGAGCGGATGGGTCGATCGGGGGTCTATGCCCCCCGGTCCGACTCTTGATGTCAGCCGCTGCTGGGCAGCGGAGAGAGGTGGGGGTTCGTACGGAGGTACCTCTTGTCCGAGACTCCGGGCGAGATCCATCTGCGCCTGAATCCCCGGAGGCGGGGTCGGAACGCCCGGTTGCCCCGGATAACTCATGCCGGAACCATGAGGCGGCTTGGGCGCCCATTTACCTTCAAGGTCCCATTGGCCGTAGTTGTTCCACCGGTACGGGTCCTTTAGCGATTCGATCCCCGGTTTTGTGGGTTTCCCAATCCGCCGTGGAGCGGACGAACGGCCGGACTGGCTGAAAGGCCGTAGGTCTGAGATGGTCGCCCCTTCGGTCCGGTGGATGCCGAACATCTTGTCTATGGCGGACTGGTCCCAGCCCATCCGTCTTAGCCATTCGATCCTGCGAAGTTTGTCGGCTTCCCAGATCGCCTGCTGGTAGAGGTCAGCCATGTTCAGCCTGCTGGATGGTTGGAAAGGAAATCTTCGTACGCTTCGGGGCTGTTCAAGACAATCGTGACCCCACCCGACGGTTCCGGTCCCCTGCCGATCGTCATGCTGATCGTGCCGACCAGCGTGCCGACCGCTACAAGGAGCCCGGTGACCGCTACGAGAAGTTTAGTGACCCTGCTCATGTTGTGATCTTAGCAATCCGAGCCGTGTCGCTGATTCGGGGTGGTCGTGTATCCAGTTATGGCAGTTGCGGCAGATCGCGACCGTGTTGTGCGGGTCTAAAATGTCGCCGCCGCGTGCCCGTGTCAACGGTTCATGCAGTTCCGTGGACCGTCTCGAACAGGCGTACGATCCGGTGTCGAGTCGTTTACCGTACTCGAATCCGAATGTCTGCATTCTGTGTAGCCGTATAGCGTCTCCAGATTCGCACCACGGCCGTTTGGCAAGTTCCCACTTGACAAACTCGGATCGCTTCCTTTTTTGCAACGATCGTTTCTTCGATACGCGCCGTAGCGGTGTTTTACGTGTCAGCCTGCTGCGTTTCATGCTGTCACCTGTTCTTCCCATTGCTCCCAAGCAGGGGTGATCGGCAACGAATCGCCGGGTTCGTCGCTGCCCATAGGTCCCTCGTAGCCCGACACAGGACCCTCTGTAGAGGCGCAGATGCACGCTATGGCCATCGCCATCACACAGTCGTCGAAAGACCGCCCAGAGCCGTCTGCGGGGCCGTAGCCGCCATTGGGGAGAGTGACGTACGTACGCATCTCGTCATACGTTTTCGCGTCGTGGATTGTCATGTCGCGGTCGGCTATCAGTTTGATCAACCAACCAATCGCCCATTCTTTACGCTTCCACGTTGTTGACCAACCCATTGTCTCAGAGATTTTGCCGGGAGACTTGTCGGCCCACCGGTTGCGCCAAATATGGGGGTAGTCGATTTCGACGAGTCGACCGATGGTTGCGTACCCGGGTCCTTCCACTTCAGTCGAGATTGTTGCGTGGTTGTAGAAGGCACCAAGTTTGGCGAGTTCTTCAGCGAACGTCATCGGGTCGATTTTGCCGTTCCATATTGCGACCTGTTCGTATGTGCGCCGGTTTATTACTTGAGCGCACGCGTTGTCTCCCATTGTGGTGTGGGTGGGGTCGGCGCCCACAAAGTATTTTCCCCACGACGTGTCAGATGACGGTTTGCGGAAAATGGTGAGAGAACCAGACCTGTCCGGTATGAACTCGACGTAGTTGCCGCGTCGTTGCAGAAACCCTTTGACACCGTTTTTGGGTTCGTACACCATTTTCAAGTTTTCGACAGGGAACACGTTGGTGCCGGACGCTATAAAGGCTTCTTCCGGGGTCGACGGGTATTCCTGCATGAATCGTTCAATGTTGGAGTCGGCGAGGTTGCGGATCGCCCAGCGTCGCCACACCAAATGGTCGTCGTCTACGCCGACCCGTTTCAGAACCCGTTCGTCTTCGTTGAGAGACGACAGCGTTTCTTGCTTCAGGTTTGCTGCTGACGCTGTGTATTCGGGGTGTTCCCACCACGGGAAGAACAGTGGCTGGTAGTCGTTGTCTCCAGAGACGGCGTTCTGCCATGTGTCGTAAAACCAGTTGCCGACACCGTTGGCGGTTGATTCGAGAATAATCATCGACTGCGACATGTTGGGAATCGTTTGCCGCAACCCGAGCATCATTTCGTCTGGCCGATCCCAGAACGCTATTTCGGAGCCGTGCATGGCGTTGATGGTGCGGGAACGACCGGCACGCATGTTTTTCGCTGTCGCTATACGAATACTGGAACCGGTTTCTTCCCACGCCAGTTCTTTACGAGACACGTACTTTGTTGTGTACAAGTCTTTGAATGGGAATGTTTCCCAATACAACTTGGTCATGTTGAGCAAATATTCGGATGCGTCGATTTCGTGGGCGATCACCAACCCGTACGTGTGTTCGTGCAACACCACCCATGCAAACATGAGTGCCTCTGAAATCGTTGAAATCCCCAACTGCCGGGCTTTGAGCACAATGACTCGAACCGGTTTGCGTTGGCTGTACTGGGCGTTGACAGCATCCAGCACTTGGGATTGCGCCCAGTTGGGTTTCAGCACCTCAACGGTTTGCTGCTTCGTCCGTATCGACAACCGGGAAACAAACGGGTCGAAGTTCATCCCGGCCCGTCTTGCTCCGGTTCAGGCTGCGGCACTTCAGGTGTTTCATCCATGATCGCCATTTCGCTGAGCATAGATTGAATGTCGGTTCGCAGCACAGACAGGTCCTCAGACGATTCTTCACCAAGCATTGTCATCATTTTTGTAAACAAGTTGGTGATCATCTTCTGCTTGACCTGTGGTGAACCTTCGTCGAGCATCAGCATGGTTTCTTCAATGACACGCCACGCGACGCGACGTACCCCTACACGAAGGTCCTCGTCGTCCCGTACTACCGAATCTACGGGAACTTCGTCGACTGCTTTACGAACCTTATCTACTTCGATGTCGAAAATCGTTGCGATTGTCGACGGAGACAGCCCGTAGGTGGCTAACCGCGCAAGAACAGTTCGTGCAGGGGCACGAGCCATTAGAACGGATCTTCGGGCGGCGGTATCCGACCGGATACCACATGGTCTGGTACCGCATCGTAGAACTTGCCGTCGTTGAGCGCCTTTAGACGCGCTTTGAACTCCTCGTAGGTGACACGTCGTTGATCATCGTCATCCAAATCGTTCACAGCCCACGATTCACCTGTCTGCTGCGTCTCCGCCGCATCCGAAGTAGACAGCAGCGCGTAGTTGTCGGTGGTCGACACCTTGCCGTGCTCATCCCACACCAGTTCGTAACACGGCACATACTCTTTTGCCTTCTGTATCGCTATCGCCACATTCCATGTCGTTCCCGACTTGAAAGTCGAACCCATGCGTTCCTTCACAGTCATTGTTCTTCCTTCCGGTAGTCCCAATCTTTTTCTTCGTCAGACGAATCGGCGTTGAGAGAACGATGTTGTTCAACGTAACGATTCAACCGTTTCGCTATTTCTTCTTTTTCTTCGTCATTCATCGGCGCGTCTGTTCTTCTAACCCTTTTCCAATCAGTCGCCATGACGCAGAGCCTTCCTCGCATCTTCAAAAAATCCAGAAATCTTTGAAGGGTCTGGACGGGTAAGGACGGGTTGGGTGTCATGGGTGACACCCCGTGGAGGCTCAGATGACACCCCGTGAGTGTCAGATTGAACCCCCGTGGCGTCACGAGGTGTCAGATTGAACCCCCGTGAAAAACTGACCTCATAACCGTTCGGGCGATGATCAGAACGAATATGAACAGGACCAGGCACAACCCGCAACTCACCCAAAGCAACCAGTTCCTTGATCGCCCGTTGGACGGTTGACCGCGAAACTTTAGTTTTCTTTGCGATCGTTTCGACAGCGGGCCAAGCGTTAGTTCCATCGTGGTCACAGGAGTCCGCAATAGCCAATAAAACCAGTCTGGCCGACCCCGTGGACTCAGAAAGGTCCCACACATCTGACATTACACGAATCGACATCAGCCCACCTTCACCGGGTAGTAATCGCCAACCTTCGGCGACTTCCCCACCCAGTCAGCGTCGATCACGTACACCTTTGGCTGCGGGCGACCATTCAACTCCGAATACAACGCATGAACCATGCCGAACTCGATCAGCCGCTTAGCACGAAACGACGCAACCCTACGGTTCCGGTCACCACCCAGCAGATTACCCAACGTCTGATTCGACATTTCCACCTGCCATGAACCGTTCACACGGTCAGCGTTAGTAGCCAACGCATCCCATGTGTCACCATCCAATGCTGTAAACGTCCTGATTTTGCGTGTTGACACGACATATCTCCTTTGCTATATTGTTCCCATTGCGGTAGTCCACGACCGTAATCACACGGAACCTCCTTCCATAAACCGGGGACCGGGACGAGAAATCGTTTCGGTCCCCGGTTTACGTTTTGACACGTTTCTTACGGGTCACCTCGACATCCAACGAGATTCCGTACGCATCAGACACCGGCACCACCAGATGCTTGTCCGAAAACGGCACCACCAACGTCAACAACACGTCACCAGACGCCGTAAACCGCAGATCCCGCATCGACGCAGAAAACATTGTCTGACTAAACGACGGCTTCACCCCTTTACGCCGATCAGACAACACCTCGTCCTTAGAAGGACCCGGATCAGGCCGACCCGCAGCCTCAGGACTCATTTCTCCACCCCCTCATCATCCTCAACCGGCAAAAACGGTTCCTGAGGCTCCAAAGCCTCCCCCTCAGCGTCCCTACCCCAGTACTGCCACGCCGGAAGCGTGTCAAACAGACCAGAAGACGACCCAATCTCGTCCTCAAACTGGATCTGGTCAGAATCTGGGTCTGGTTGACCCAAAAGCGTACGCACAACGGCCGTACACATCTGCGTAATCGACGTAAACGCACGATCTAGCAGCAACAACGCCAACCACAGCGTCGACAACACCGCCGAACACGTCGCAACAACCACAACAACCAGACTCCACGGCATCCCAAGCCACCTTTCATCGACATCTAGGTGGGTAGTGTAACACACCCTAGAACCGTTTGTTTGGCTTTTTTTCACGATGCGGATTTGAAC
>Ga0080013_1003051_pt1 | contig 18345 bp, 13 predicted proteins | sample ETNvirenome_6_85_FD_69236 | JGI IMG/M metagenome (GOLD analysis project Ga0080013, IMG submission 69236) | Marine viral communities from the Pacific Ocean - ETNP_6_85 (SPADES assembly) (version 2) | ecosystem: Environmental > Aquatic > Marine > Oceanic | place: Pacific Ocean | collected 2013-06-19 | reverse complement strand
AGGCATGGGAGGCTATTTGGTCACATCCTGATTTCTTCCAGCGTTGGCAGATGACCCCAGCACTGTATAAAGATATTGCAGACATTCCAGGTGCGCGGATTATGGATGCACAGGAAGCTGCAATCTGGAGCGAGGCTCCTGGAGTTAAACAGGATGTGTTATTCCAAGAGGGTGACCCCTCTATCTGGGACTTAGGGGATGTAACTCAGAAAATAACCTCTGAAAGAACGAGTAATAACCAACTAGCGAGGGTCTTTAAGCTGGTAGGAAAAACACGGGGATGGCGATCTGGTGAGGTAAACATAGACCTTGGTGGGGGTAGGTTTGATAAGGGTACGGAATACCTTGCAGATCAGGGGGTGACGAACTATGTCTATGATCCATTTAATCGCAGTGCGGAGCATAATGCCAGTGTAGTTAGTGAGATGAGCGGGGGCCGCGCTGATACCGCCACACTTGCCAATGTCCTAAATGTCATAAAAGAAAAGGGAGCGCGTCTACGACTTTTACAGCAAGCGAACGATGCTGTTAAAAAAGATGGGGAGATATACATCACAGTCCATGAAGCAGGGGGGAAAGGTGAAGGAGGGGTGACCACAAGGGGTTGGCAGAACAGACAGCCTCTAAGGACTTTTAAGGAAGAAATTTCTGAAGTCCTCGATATTGTTGAGACAAAGAATGGAGTTATTATAGCTAAACCAAGGAAGGCAGATGTACTCTACCAGACGGTTGACCCCAAGGGCTTCTACCACAAGATTTGGGAAGGGTTACACAAGCTCCCTGACAATCTGCCCTTGGCTCAGGTGAAGAAATCTGTTGGTGGCAAGAAGACAGAGTGGGAATTTACTGGTCTTGACGAGTTGCTTGAGTCGAATCCAAGGGCAACTGTAGGTGACGCTAAGGCAGAGTTTAAGCCTGTGCAGTTGAAGGAGGAGATTCGGACAACTGGAGAAGAATTTAGGAGTCGGGCAATCCGAATAGGGCATACGCCAGACGGGAGAGAGTTAAAGTATAATCTCGATGAAGTTCTTGATGTCCTTGACGAGGCCGCCCAAACGAATACTGATCCTCACCTAATGCTATCTAATGATGGCCGCGCACATGAGGCTTTAAGTAAGAAGTTCCCTGACCTAGTGGAAGATGAAAACTGGGCGCAAATAGTTTTAGATGACCTTTCCATTAGTGGGAAAGCTACCCGGTACAGCGAATACACCCCAGAAGGTATCGAGAACTACCGTGAGCTAGTTATTAACTTAGAAGGTGCAAAAGGAGTCAGTGGTCAGCACTTTGACAAGAACACGTTATTCCACGTTCGCTTCGGTGATGAGATGGTGGGGGACAAGAAGATTCTCCAGGTCTTTGAGATCCAAAGTGATTGGAGTAAGAGGGGGCAAAGAGGGGGGTATGAAGGCGAACCGGGGACAGTCGAATGGGGGGGTAAGGAATATAAGCCTGGAGACTTGAAGGCTGTTCAGGTAGAGATACCTCGTGGCGTTGATAAACCATTAGGAGAACCCGCTGGCTGGGGAGGGACTACAAGCGGGGAGCTTACACAACCTGGCATCTATTTTGGTAGGAAGGTGTGGGGCATCGTTAAAAAGGACGGCACTCCGTTAGGGCAAGTCTTTGGAGGCACGGAAGGTAGACCAGACCCGAATATATGGTCGCAGCAGGTACAAGTTCTTGGGAGTCTTGAGCCTGGTGAGACTGCCGAAGATGTATTGAGGAGGTGGACTACTGGCGCAGCAGCAGCGAAAGGGAAAGCTCCACGACACCCCATGATGAAGTCATGGCCTGAACACGCCGTCCAACGTATGTTCAAGCTGGCCGCAGAAGAAGGGTATGACGGTATTCGTTTTGCCTCTGATGCTGAAGTAAGAGACATTGCGGGGCTTGCCATCGGTGACAGCACTTTGTATACGAATCGTGTCCCTAAGGCAGCAAGGCAATTTGCTAAGAAGAAGGGAATTGAGAGGGCTAAAGTCTTTCCTGTCGAGACAGACGCTCATCCTTACTACTTCGACACCAAATCCCCTGCTATGGGCAACCGGGCTTTTACCTTAGAGCCAGACCCATTGTTCCAAAGGCCAGACTCTGAGCGCATCCAAGGTATGACCGAGTTTGCCAAAGATGGCAAGGCGTTCATCAGTGGAACTGAAAACGCTAATGTTTCCACTGGCATCCATGAGATCGGCCATGTGATACGCCGCCGCTTTTACAGCATGACTGAAGAAGCTGGAGGGTTCACAAGCAAGGAACGCGAGACTTTAAATGATTGGGTTGGTGCAGAAGAAGGTAAAGAGTGGGGTGTGGCTGCGGAAGAGAAGTTTGCCCGTGGGTTTGAGCTATATATCCGTGAAGGTAAGCTCCCAGATAATGCTCCTGCTAGTCTTCGTAGTGCTTTCCGTGCAATCGTTAGGAAGCTAATTGCCATCTACGAACAGGTCAAGGGCAGCAGGATTGATGTGGGCATGAACAGCGACATCCGTAAGATATTTGATGATCTTATAGAAAGAGGTGGCCCTCAACCAGCGAAACTTGTAGATGACGCTGGTGTCCCAGGAAAGCTGGCGCAAGTTGAAGGTGTACCAGCATCTGCTAGAGCCGCCCGTGCTACTACCTTGTATGACGAGGAGGGGAACATAAGAGGCTTTTCGGATACAGGAACAGATGTTGGTGTAATACGCGGTGCTATTGCGAATGAAGGTCGAGGTGATCTCGTAGGTAGCGGAAACCAAAAACTAAGAGACTTACTTCTTGAGATTAAGAACTCTCGGTCAGAAGCTCGGAGTAGAGCGACAGCGGAGGGCATCGAGGATCTTGGAGAAACTACTGGAGCGTTAGACCTTGTTGACGCGCAGCAGATGATGGAAACCCACCTTAATATCCATCCTGACAGAGGGCAGGGAGTTATCCTTGAAGAACTCCAGCGTGATAACCGTGGGCTAAGGGCAACTCTCAACAAGGGTTTGTTTGCTACGCAGGAATTAGAGTTCAAGCTAGTGGAACAACTAGAACTTGAACTTAGAGATATTCAAGAGCGCGTAAAGAATGGGGATACCCTCACAACCGAAGAGAAGGTTAATGTGATGATCCTAGAGCGCATGGTAGGTGATGTTGGTGAAGCTGTGACCGATGGCTTCTCTATTATGGGTAAATCCCTCCAGGCGCGTAAACGTGCGCCAGGACAAGGGGCCGTACCTTGGTTAGAGCCTAATGATAGCTGGTTGGATAATCTCAAGCCCGTTGATCGGAATCAGCTTGCCGAAGCAATCGAAAGCGGTAAGACCGATTGGGACAAGTGGTACGACCAATCAATCGGCGCAATGGACAGGGGTGATTTCTCCTTGAACCGTGTAGCCGCAGCCCGTCATAAGAGTGGCGTGGGTCAAGTCCTAATGGAGGTGTATTACGCTTCCCTACTGTCTGGCCTAAGGACGCAAGTGGTTAACGTATCGGGAGCGTTTGGTAACTCCATCTTCCTACCCTTAGAACGAGTTATAGGTAACGCGGCGTTTAACACCCCAAGAGCGCAGGATCAGCTTGCTGCCTTGATGAATATACCTCGTTCTCTGTTTAAGGCTCTGGGTGTATTCAAGGTAGCCTTTGGGGAAGCTGGGCCACGGTTTGACCCTCAAGGTCGGTCTTCTATGACAGATGCTACGGGGGTAACCCAGCGACTGAGGCTATCAGATAAACTTGAGGGACTGGACGAAGAGTCCACCCTTGGTACATTCCTTAACTTTATGTACGGCATTGCCACAGTCCCCCTCCGAGCATTGGGGTCTGCTGACGATGCTATGAAGTATATGAATGCTACAGCCCATGCAGAGAGAGCGTTGCAGCGGAGGGCTATGGAGCTATTCCCTGAGGATATTAGTAGACAGACAGAGTGGGTTCAAAAACACCTAGACCATCTTATTGAGGATGGTCAGTTGTACTCGGCAGCGCGGATGTACAAAAAGGCAGAAAAGATGGCTAAGGGACGCTTGCTGGAGGATGATCCAAACATAGACCTTGAGAACGCAAAGCCGCTAATACGCGAGAGTACAGATCAAATCTTCCGTGAGGAACTATGGGATAAAGATGTTAACTCGGTTGCCACAGACCTTAGGGATTTGGGAAGAGAAGCATCGTTCACTACCACAAATGCTTGGGGTGTGGGTCACAACCCCGCATCAAACTTTGTACAGGGTACGGGTGCGGGTATCCAGAAAATACTGGACTCCGATATGCTTAACTGGAAGGGATTTGGTGCTGGGCGCATCATTGTCCCCTTTGTTAATACTCCAACTAACCTCGCCACTTGGTTCCTTGACCGCGCTCTGGCTCCCGTCTTTGATGGCAGTAAGATAATTCTTTCCTTGAAGAAGGATTTGTATGAGAAGTTCTACCACAGTGACCCAAATATCCGTGGAGATGCACTTGGCCGTGTTGCTACAGGTGGTCTTATGATGAGTGCGACATACTCACTGTACTCACAAGGTAGGCTGTCTGGTACTGGCCCACCCAACCCACAAGAACGTGCTTTATTGCAGGAGACAGGCTGGCAACCTCAATCTATTAAGTTCGGTGATACTTGGGTCAGCTACGAGAGGCTTGACCCTTGGGCCAGCTTCTTCTCAGTTGCTGCCGACACCATGTACGCTATGGATAACCAAGATCCAGCCAGTGACGATGGAGCAGCGATGGAGACTATCAAGGTTTTGTCTATGGCATTTATCCGTAACCTAAAGCGAAAGACTTATCTCCAAGGTGTCTCTAAGGCTCTTGAAGCTGCGACTGATGACGAAGGGTATAAAGCGGCCAGATTCTTCCGAGGTTTTGCTAGTCCACTGATGCCTACCATTGTGAAGGATATGAACTCCGATCCTTACCTCCGCGAAGTCCGTAGCTTTACTGACCAATGGTTATCTAGAACTCCTGGCCTGTCCGACAAACTACCCCCACGCCGCAACCTGTTAGGGGAAAAAGTTGAGCAGCGGTATTATGGTGATGTTGGTGGGCTGGGTGTTATGAATCCTTTTGCATACAGCCAAGTGAACAATGATGTAGTAAAGGGAGAATTAGCCCACCTTGGTCATGGGTTCTCTCCACCAGATTCTGAAAAGTATGGGTTTAATCTCCGAAAGGTTTTCTCTGAGAAGGGGCAGACTGCGTATGATCGCTTCCAAGAACTACATGGGGTTGTTAAACTCCGTGGTCGAACTTTAGAACAGAGCCTTGAGCGACTGTTTAGTTCTGACCGCTATCAGAAGATGATAGATTCGCCTGACTCAACAACCAGTCCAAAGGTCGCGGAAGCCCGTAAAATCATCTCTAAATACCGCGCCCACGCATATCGACAAATAGAAAAAGAATTTCCCGAACTAAAGAATGCAAGGCTCCAATCGAGAAAGGAATACCGAGCGCGTGAATCAGGTCGATCTAATTCAATCCAGAACATCCTTAATTACTAATGGCTTACTCCTATAAAATTGTAACAGCAAACGGCTCGGACACCGAGTTCAGTATTGTCTTTACGTCTGAGGCTGGTATTGACTCCAAGCCATACCTCTCTTCAGGTCACATTAAGATATACCTAGACGGCAGCACAACTGCTTTGTCTTCAGGGTATAGCATTGACGAATCAAGTACCCCGAAGGTGGTCTTTGATACTGCTCCAGCTAATGGCGTTATCATTAAGATTGCGCGGGAAACCCCGAAAACGGCTGGAACTCGCTTAGTGGATTTCCAAGATGGTTCAATCCTTACTGAGTCTGATCTAGATACCTCTGCTTTACAGAACCTGTATGTTGCACAGGAAGCACAGGATCAAGGCACATACGGGCTACCTAAAAACGAAACGGGTACTGGATGGGATGCTGGGGCATTACCTATCAACAACGTAGCCGACCCATCGAATACCTATGATAGTGTTAACAAGGGTTATGTGGATGCTATTGCTACTTGGGGAACAGGTACGACTCCTCAAATATGGGAACTAGAGGGTACAGGAGCAACCAATACGTTCACCCTGAGTTCACCATCCCCTGCCAGTACCATAAACGAACTGTTTGTTGTATATGTCAGCGGTATTATCCAAGCCCCTTCTAGTAACGATGCAGTTACCACCAGAGACTATAAGATTGTTGAAAGTAGTGGGGTTTACAGTATCGTCTTTGAAACAGGTGCGTTCCCTGATGAGTCTGATACCAGCTACCCACCTGACGATGCGCCAATCTATGTTCAAAACTTTGGCTACGCTCGTAATGTCTTTGATGCACCGTTGATACTTACTGCGCCTTCAGCGACAGATATACCCATGACCCTCACAGGGTTTTCTGGGCAAACGGCGAAGATACTGTCTATTAAAAATAGTGCCGCTGCTGAAAAAGCTAGTATTGATAACGACGGTAACATCACTTCCGCTGGTATTGTTGAAGCTGCTCGCTTCCAGACTACGGGGCTGTCTGCTTCTGCTGATCAAGTTAGAGCAAATACACTATACGCTGCATCAGGCTTGACTGTGGAATCAGGTAATATTGTTCACACTGTTGGAAACATAGTAGCACAGGACGGGGATATATATGCCACTGGAGTAGGTCATTCGATCTATAGTGCCAACGGGAACATCCGAGGTGATTCTGTATGTACCACTGGCAACCAAGCTGACGTTGAATCAGGGGAAATCCTTGGAGACTTCATTACCTCTGTAGGTAAACTAACGGCGGGAGCTGGCTGTGATGTAGAGGGTCACCTCACTACAGACACACTGACAACGGCAGGGAATGTGACCGTTAATGGTGATCTTACCGTTGCTGGTGGTATCACTGGTGGACTACTGGCGTGTGGTCGGATCTATCCTGACACAATCTCTTCTGGAACTATTGAATGGAAGACTGATCCCATAATGTTTGGCTTTGAGGCTTCGCCCGAAAAGACTGATGCAAGGGAAATCAAGTTCACACTTAGTAACGCACGACCAGATGGCGGTTCGCGGCACTATATCATAGTAAATCCCCATTTAGCTGCCGCAGATCACAAACACTATGCCAATGGAGGAGGCGATGTGAAAGTGATAGCGCAGACGGCAAACACATTCACCATAGAAGTCGCAGATAATGAAATTGATCACACCGTCTTCGTATTCTAACTACACACACCCCCCTTTAACTTCTTAATAAGAGCAAAACTACTCAGGATCTACTATGACTACTACCACTGACGAAATCGTCTTTCGTAATGAATCAACATCAATCGTTAAGGTTGTGACTGACAGCACGGATGACGTAACTAAACTTTACAATCTTTCTGGCGCAACTTCTGTCTGGGTTACTGGAGATGGGGCTGGAGCATTCACTGCATGGCTCCCCTCTGTTGATGCTACCACTGACCCCGCAAGTCTAACAGCTTCTTTTGACGATGCTAGTCAAGAAATTACGTCAGTTATTCTTGGTTCAAGTATCAGCGGGGATACTCATCCAGGTGATACTAACGAACCTATGGTCATCCCCAAGAACTATATGCCAGCCTACGCTTGGTTTAAGTTTGCCGTAGCAGGTACTTATTGCATCCATATCAACTTTGGTTAATCCATGACTCAATCCCACTCAAACATGATCGGGGACATTACGTTGGGAACAGCGGCTGGTAATGTCCCTGTATTGGACGGTAGTGGCAAACTGATTTCGACAATCCTCCCAACAACATCAACAGATTACGTTAGTGTAAAGAACTATGGTGCTGTTGGGGATGGAGTTACAGATGACACTACTGCTATACAGGCTGCTATAACATACGCAAAAACTAACAACTTAACTCTTTACGCCGCCGAGGAAGCTACTTTCAAAGTTACATCCGCTTTAGATATAAAGGAAATAGGGGGTGTAGATTTTAGGGGAACCCTACTTGTTCCTGACGATCTAGGAGTCCCAGCAGTTACTCTTGGAGGCGAAAGCACTTCGGCATCCCCTAAGTCTTTTCATTTTCATAAGATAACAGATGGTTCAAGCATATTATCGCCTCCTAGTGATCCCCTGTTGCGAATCTTTGGATTAAAGGGCTGTAAATTTGATATTGGGGAGTGTTCTTATGTTCAACTTTATGCTGACAGTGAGGTGTCTGGTGGAACATCGAATGCTTACAATCATTTTAATATGTTGCGGGTTACCAAACTAGAGCTAAAAGGAGCAACCTCTACTTCTTGGATAAACGAGAACCACTTCACAGGTGGTAGAATGAAAACCCTGTATATTGGAACATCGACATCAGAGTATACACACAATCACAATATATTCAGCTTTCCAACATTTGAGGGGGCGGTAGATATAAACATACAAGCGGGTGTTTCTAACCAACTAAAAAATGTTAGGTTTGAGGGGGTTAATACTGGAGAAGTAACTTTCTCAACAAATACACAGAATAATGTGATTGAAGTTAGTTATAGGGATTCAAGTGGTTCTGCAAATAACTTTATAGATATAGCTAGTCCTATTGGGGGCGTACTTACTGATGATGGGGTAGGAAATGTTATTGCATCTACCAAAATGGCTCTCTATACCAAACATGAGTTATTTTCATTGGGAAACTCCACCACCCTTTTATCAGATGGCTCAGTTCCATCCACAGATCAAAAGGGTTTATACGATAGGAATAAAAAGATTGTTACCTCTGGGGTAGGTGTTAGCGATACAATTCCAGGTCTTGATTGGATTCAAGCAGAATCTGGATGGAAAGGTATTTATTCTTCAGAACTAATCCCTGTAGAAAATGGTGATGCCTTTTTATTTGAGTGGGATGTAAGTGCTGATTTCATGCGTTTTGGGTTACACGTTTTCGATGAAGACCAGAAGTTGTTAGGAGATACAGGAGGAGGACACCTTATTGGGGGAGCCTTAACTTATAATGATGATGGGTTTTATAGAGCCACAGCTAATTTAGGAAGTACAGACAGTAGTGCTAATGGTGTTTATACAGCAAGTGTTGGAGATGATGTTGTGAAGTATGTTACTGTTCATGTATATGGTGGAACCAGTGCTATGAATATCAGGCACTGTTCAGCATATCTTTACGAAAAACCCTCAAGACAATCTAGGTTTGTATCCTCTACCGTAGGTAAAACAAAGAATATAACCTTACCTGGCGTACCCACACAGGGCTTTGCTCCTTATGGTACAACAGTGATAAAAGAGGATGGCACATCATTTTATACCTGTATTTTTCATCACGATGACAGTCTCGATGGTGCTTTTGCTGCTACTGCTACTTCGATAACCTTAAACGCTATAAGCACTGTAGCGAATGGGGATGTTGTCGGTATACTTTTAGACAATGGACTTACTCACTGGTCTACAGTTTCAAGTTTGAGTTCTTCAACCTTTACAGTAGATGCCTTACCCTCTGATGCTGCTGATGGAAATAGAGTAGTCTTTAATAGATGGCTACAATTTAATTCAGCATAAAAATATGACTCAATCTCACTCAAATATGATCGGGGACATCACGCTGGGAACAGCGGCTGGTAATGTCCCTGTATTGGACGGCAGCGGCAAGTTGGCTTCGACAACCCTCCCATCAGCAGTAACGGATTACGTTAGTGTTAAAGATTATGGCGCGGTTGGGAATGGATCTACTGACGATACCACTGCTCTTCAGGCTGCATTAGACGCAGAAAAAAAGCTCCATGTCCCAACAGGAACCTACAAAATCACAGGGGAGTTAACAATCACCAGTTCAGTTGACGTAGTTTGCGACTCTGGCGTGGTCATCAATGGTTCGACTATGGCTACTTCGGCTTCACTAGGCCAGAAGTATCTCCTCCGTGTTTCAGGCTCAGTGGGAAGTGATCTTGCTTTGACGGCGAATACGGCCAAAGATACAACAGCTTTTACCGTCAGTGAGGCAAACCGTAGCACTTTATCTGTTGGTGATTATCTCTTAGTTCAGTCCGATGCGTACTACTCATCAGGAGTTAGTAGCGGGACGAATAAAATGGGGTGGATTACCACGGTGAAATCGCTAGACAGCGGTGTACTTGTATTCTCCTCTACGGGTAAGGCGTTCGCGGCAATGAATACTGCCGACAGCGCGAAGGTTAAGAAGATTACACCTGTAACTGTAAGGTGGCATGGTGGGTCTTTTATTGGTGGCGGAACAGATGCTGGTCACGGGGGCATTATTTTAACCTATGGCGTTGGATGTCTAATAGAGAACGTAGAGATTAATGGCTGCGAAAACATTGGGGTGAACTTCACTTCATGTTACGGATCTCATACCAGAGGTTTGACTGTCCGCAACGCTACGTCAACTTCATCTCTAGGGAATACTGGCTATGGCTTTGCGGCCCTCATTGGATCGGTGGGATGCTCTTGCTCTCATTCGACTTTTGAGAACTGCCGTCATAGCGTAAGTGGTGGAGGCATACTGCCCACTTGGTTTATCTCTATTCACAACAACCACTCCACAAACTGTGGCCTAAGTACCAGTGACTACGACTGCCATGAGCCTTGTTTCTATTGGTCTTTCGATAGAAACGTCAGCATCGGTGGAGGTGGCACATGGCCTGACTGTGTCGGAGGTTTCTTGATACGGGGGCAGCATATCTCTGTAACAAATAACGTGATCCAAAATGCAGCGGGGAAGGGTATCCGCGTCGAAGGCTTTACAACAGACACTAACGGGATTTCCAACTATGTGATCTCTGGTAATGTAATTGAATCTGCGGGGAGCTATGGTATTGCACTTTTGACCACGACTGAAGCTATTGTTTCAGAGGCCACTATTACCAACAATACAATTAGCAATGCTACGCTGTCGGGTATCTACTCAATTAAAGCTAATGATGTAATCATCGAGGGCAATAGGGTCAACGGAGTTAGTGATACTACAAATGGGTGTGGTATCCGAGTAACTTCCGATGCCGTAGCCAACTGTAAAAATGTCAACATCCGTGGCAACTACCTTGAAGCCTGTACGGAAGGAGGTATTGAACTTGAGAACTCCCAGCAGGTTACAATTTCCGACAACTGCATTAACACAACTTCAAAACCTATTGTCATAACTGCCTCAAACGCAGTTAATGTCACGGGTAATGTAGCGCATCAAGTTGACAGTGCTAATTTCATCACCTGTTCGGGTAATAACATTACCATTGCAAACTGCATGGCTACGATAGCAGCAACGGGAGAGAGCTACGATTTCGTTCGCGCAGCAGGATCAAGCAACACGAACCTCACGGTTATAGGATGCCAGGGTTTTGGCGCGTACCGCCACGGGGTGTACACAACAAACTACACTAACTATGTTAGCGTCGTGGGTTGTGATTTTGTGGCTGCTGAGAACGCGACTGAGATCAACCTGGACACCGTAACAACCTCAATTACTGCTGATAATTTATTAACCCCATAATCAAGAGTCAAAAAATTATGGAAGATAGAGAAATACTCCTTGCTTTAGGCCGTCTGGAAGGAAAGGTGGATGCTCTTATAGCTACCTCAAAGGTAATGCATGAGAACTTAACCATCCATGACCAACGACTCCGTGCGTTAGAGTCAAGTAAATCTTTCTTAGTGGGAGCTTGTGGCATCATTGCAGCAGGGGTTAGCTGTCTTGTTACCTACATCTCGACATGAAGCGTTACCTCTCTTTAGTTGTATTTCTGGCTTTAGTTGGATGCTCTTTGCTTCCCGATGTGGGACTCTTTGGGGGATCTAGTGACCCAAAAGAACCCGTCCCTACGACAGCCGTGGGGGAACTACTGAACGAAACGACGGGTTTACTGGTAGAGTTCCGTTGGTGGATGCTACTAGCGATCCTGTTCTTCCCACAAGCGCGTATAGCGGCAGCATCATTCATCCAATCCGTGTTCACGGCAGCGAGCATTCCCTTCCAAATGGCACAGAACTGGTACAAAAACAAAAAGGGTACATAAAGATCATCGCTGCTATCACCTTATCTGGTATGGTGTTGCTGTGGTTTGGGGTGGTACTGGCGTTTCTAACATCTATCGTTCATCGTGAACCACGCAATAAGCTCTTGAAAAACAAACGCCCCACTCCGGGCCATGATCTATCACAGTGAACCCAAACCCGTAGCACAATGCGTGTGACCACTCGTGTATCAAAGTATCAATAGCACCTGTCTCGTCAAGTTGTGCGCTGATGCGGATCAGGAAAAACTCCTTCCCCTCCTTGCCGCGCAACTCACAACTTCCATACTCGTCTGCTTTCTTTGGGCGAGTTACCCTTACTGGGTAGTTGAGGGGGCAACCAAACTGGAGTCGTTTGATAGATTGTTTCAAATAAGAATCAGCCATGAGTGATAACATCGAAAAATTACTGACTAACCTCCATGTATTAGTCTGCAAGGAACTAACAAACCGAATTGTCTCTGATGTGGCTAGCACAGGAGATATTGTAGCTGCTATTCGGCTCCTGAAAGACAACGGGATAAACAGTACACCAGAAGCATCTGAGCCACTCCGCAACCTCGCCGCCGAAGTACCCTTCCGCGTAGTCGAGGACATCCGTGAAGCAAAATAGATGCCTTCTAAAGTACCACCAGAGTTAAGAGATTTCAGGAACTTTCTTTGGCTAGTTTGGAAGCACCTAGAGTTACCTGAGCCGACCCCCGTTCAGTACGATATCTCAGAGTATCTGCAACACGGCCCGAAGCGGCGCATCATATGTGCCTTCCGTGGGGTTGGGAAATCTTACGCTACGAGTGCCTATGCGTGTTGGAGATTACTACTGGAACCCGATGACAAGATCCTAGTTGTCTCTGCATCCAAAGAACGCTCTGACGCATTCTCTGTATTTACCAAGCGTCTCATTTGGGAGATGCCAGAGTTACAACATCTGAAGCCAGTAGATGACCAACGAACATCTAATGTAGCCTTCGATGTTGGCCCCGCTAGAGCAGCACATTCACCGTCTGTAAAATCTGTTGGTATTACGGGTCAGATGACTGGAAGTCGTGCTAACATCATTATTGCAGATGATGTCGAAACTCCTGCCAATAGTGAAACCCAGCTTAAACGCGACAAAATATCCGAGTTGGTTAAGGAGTTCGACTCTGTTGTTATCCCCGGTGGGGAAACAATCTATCTAGGTACACCACAGATTGAGGCATCGCTGTACAACGAGTTAACCGAACGCGGTTACGCCAAGCGCATCTGGCCCTCTCTGTACCCTTCTCCTGCACAAGTTGAGAAGTATGCTGGTACATTGGCTCCTTACATCGAGGAGAGGTTAGAGAAAGACAATGAGTTAGTGGGGGAATCTACTGACCCCATCCGTTTCTCTAATGATGACCTAATGGAACGGCAGTTATCCTATGGTCGCACTGGGTTTGCCTTACAGTTTCAGTTGGACACTACCCTGTCGGATGCCAATAGGTATCCCCTGAGGATGGCCGATCTGATTGTCATGGATCTAGACAACGAGAAAGCTCCAGAGAAACCCATCTGGTGCAACGATCCTGACAAAGAGTTAAAGGATGTTCCTAATGTTGGCATGACGGGTGACCGTATGTTCCGCCCCATGACAACAGAAGGGAGTTGGGTTCCCTACGACGGAATCGTCATGTCCGTTGACCCCTCTGGTCGTGGTCGAGATGAGACTGCCTATGCTGTTGTGGCTATACTGTCAGGAACATTGTATGTATTGGACTGTGGAGGCTTTGATGGCGGCTTTGCTCCAGAGGTACTTACAAGCCTCGCTAAGAAAAGTAAGCAATATAAGGTCAATGAGGTCATCGTAGAGTCCAACATGGGAGCAGGAGCCTTTACAGAGCTTCTAAAACCTCATTACCGCGAGATATACCCCGTGACCATCAATGAGGTCTGGCACAGCAAGTCAAAAGAGGCCCGAATACTGGATACCCTGGAGCCTGTATGGTCAAACCATAAGCTCATCATGGATGCCTCTATGATACGCAGGGATTACGAGTCTACAGCCCACTTGCCACCAGAGAAAGCCCAAGCCTACCGTCTGATGCACCAAGCTACACGGATTCAAAGGGTGAAAGGTGCGCTACGACAGGATGACCGCTTGGATGCCCTAGCAATGGCCGTGGGATACTGGGTGGAACAGACAGGAATCACCGTTGATGAAGGGATGGAACGACGAAAAGATGAAGCCCTGAGGAAGGAATTGGAGGCATTCCAAGGAGATTCCTATAAGGCGGTCACTGATAGCTGGATGTACCAAGGGTTAAAGTAGGCTGACATCCCGTCACAGCCACAGAGAGGGGGTCTGTAGGCGTTACTATGGTTAACCTGTTGTTTGACCTAGGTTGACCGTGCGAGGCGTTAGAGAGCCTTAGAATGAGAGTTTAACTAGGTTCAGCTAGTCCGCTACGCGGGTAAAGACGAACAATTTAGGGTGATTATCTAACTATTTATAAATAAAAGAGTTATGGAAGATGATTATTTTATAGTCATATAGAGGAAGGGAATAGAAAATCTACTATAGTAAACTAAGGTAACTATAGTAAAAATAAGGTTGGTTATGAGGTGGATAATAAGATCATTAACTTAGGTTAACTTAGGTTAACTTAAGTGACTGTGTTTTTCTTTTGATTCATGTTTTCATTGGTACTGGTGTTAATCAGGCTCCTCCCTGTTTGGTTGACTAAGGTGGGGGGTTAGTCGCTTTATGGCTAGCCCCTTTTTACCGCAAATTTTTAAGCAGGTAAATATATATAGCGCACCAAGCCAAGCCCCCGTAGCCCCATCCTGCTTCTCAGCGTAGCTGAGGGTCTGTACTATCCTTTATAGTGTGCGCTGCGCGTGGAAATTATCCTTCCTGCCACCGATCCGGCCACCTGGAACCGTAAGTTCTTACGTTGCCACCATCGCGGTGGATTAATAATCCGTTGCCGTCACTACCACCAGGATAGGCAGCGGCATAGCCACCTAATCCACCGACAACGCCCCGTTTTAACAATTTCCGCCGATACTTAAGCTTTTGTAGCTTTATTGAACTTTATGTGATAAGATAGGGGCATGACGAAGAAGATACTACAACGTAAAGTTCACGCCGTTTTAACTAGACTTGCCGCAGGGCAAGTAGTTAACGGCATAACCTGCCCCCCTATCAACGTGCCGATGGTAGGGAACATACGGCTATTGGGTTCGGCAACAAAGACAGAGAAAGGGGAGAAAATAGCGGGAACCCTTACTGCGATCATGTATCTAGCTCCCGCCGATAGTGGAGGCATACTTAGGGGTGGCAAACCTCTAAACCTATGCCCCTGGTTCTCACCCGGTTGCCGGGCGGGTTGCCTAGGCGAACATAGCGGCAGAATGAGGCATGACAGTACCTCAAATGCTCAAAGGTGGAAGACCGCCTTGTATGCTGCTGCTCCTAATCTCATGCGGGATCTAATAGCCGTGGAAGCCAGCGCGCTAGAAAAGAAGGCCGCAAAGTTAAGCCTAGAGCCAGCTATCCGCCTTGACGGTACTAGTGACATAGGCCTAGCTTTGCTATGGAATCTCCCACAATCCTTTCCCGCAATACGTTGGTACGATTACACTAAGTCTGTCAAGCGGCTAGATAAGGTCAAGGCCGTATCCTTGCCAAACTACCATATTACGTTTAGCGCATCGGAACGCGCAGACAGTCCAACCGGCGCCGCTCGCGCCCTTGCCTATGGTTACTCGGTCGCAGGTATCGTAAACACCAGCAAACCAGACGTGGCCTTATTAATCCGGCAAGTTCTCGGTCTTTCCGGAGACATACCGTCGGTTACCGTTGCCGATGGTGATAATTCAGTAGGGGATGCTAGATTCCGTGACAAGCCGTCTAGCCTAGTGTGGCTAACCGTGAAAGGCGGAAAGCCCGTTGCCACTAAACTAGGCAAAATGGTATTCAGCGTATAACACCGCGTCTAACACCGCCTAGGCTGTGGCTCGTAATGAGTCACGGCCTTTGGGCAATGAAGACAGTACCTTAGCTGTCTAATCACCAACCACCAACGGAGAAAAAAATGCACACCGCCATCGAAATCGAAATTGCCGAGGAGATCATCAGGGACTGTGCCGAGGACGCACAGGCGAATAACGGAGGCTACCCGAATATGCAGGATAGCCGATTCTGGAATGATATGAACTGCTGGAGCAACTTTCCTCTTGCCGTGAAAATCATCACGGAGGAGTTTGGACACGAGCAGGTTGAGGCACTCGTGAGGGAGGGCTACATGAAGGGGCAGAGGAAGCTCGACAACGAAAACGAGCTTGAGGATTTGCGCTGGCAGAAGGAGTCTATCTTAAGTTTGGGGGAGTTGCTTCAATACCTGATCACGGAGGCGCGAGAGTTGCCAGACCTCGATCACGAATTCCAAAACAACTCCATGTTTGAGGATTGGGCAGACCTGCCGACGTTCGGCGGCGTTGCGCCAAGCGATACCTCGGAGATCTGGAGCTGGGATGAAACTCATGTGCTGGTTGGCTCATGCGGTGAGGATTTGGAAATCATCCCGCGCAACGAATGGAGCGGCACTCAGTAACCCTCCACCAACTTTCAACAGGCTGTGGCACTTCGGTGTCACGGCCTTACGGCAACGAAGGGTAGCACCTTAGCTACCAAATCACCCTTACCATTAATCAAGGAAACATAATGTCTCACGAAATAACCCGTCACGATTCTCTGATTCTCGCAGCCAAACCAGCATGGCACGGCTTAGGAACAGTTCTACCTACCGCACCTACTGTCCACGACGGCCTCGAATTGTCCGGCCTGAATTGGCAAGTCGAGCGACTCCCCATGTTGACTGAGGACGGCCAAACCGTACCCGATGCCTACGCTATGCGCCGGACAGACGGAGACCGCCTGATCCTAGGAACAGTTGGCAAGGACTACCGCGTGTTTCAGAACGACCAGTTATTTGATTTCGCGCAAAACCTCGCGAACGATGCGAACGTCAAGTTGGAAACAGCGGGAAGCCTACGCGCCGGGAGGGATGTGTTTCTCCTGCTGCAAAATGACTCATTCGCCCTAGGTAGGAACGGTGACGATGTCACCAACACTTACACCCTGCTGCGAAACACGCACGACGGTTCGGCATCCCTGCGCGTCCTGGGTACATCCATACGCGTTGTGTGTGCTAACACCTTAGGCTATGCCCTAAGCCCAAGTGCCAAGGCTGCATCAGGCATCTCCATACGTCACACTAAGAGCATGGAAACACGCTTAGGTGCGGCTCAGGAAGCTCTGTTCGCCTCCAAGGCGGCATCCTACGAGTTCCAGATTGAAGCTACGGCTCTCAGTAGGAAGCACCTGACATCTGCTCAGGTCAACCAACTGTTCGTCGATGTCTATCAAGCGGCTCGCGGCGCCATTCCTACCAACCCTCAGACGGCTTCAGAGGAGCGCAAACGGTCACGCGCTGTCAACGTGTTGGCTGACTGGGAGCAACGCCTGTGGTCACCTAATCAACGGCTTGACGGCATTGAGGGTACAGCATGGTCGGCACTAAACGCGGTCACCGAGTGGGCTGATCATGGCCGCACGGTTCGCGTCTCTACTAAGTCAGCTAATCAGCAGGAAGCACGAGCGTTTTCAAACCTGTTCGGCTCATCTGCTGAGGTCAAGAACATCGCAAAGGATAAGGCACTCGCCCTACTGTAAACCTACTCCAACTTCGCCCGACCCCGTTCATCGAAAGGTGCGCGGGGTTGCGGCATTGAAAATGAAAATTCTACTCACAATCCACGATGACCTGGACGAATCCCTGGAAGCGCGGGTATGGCAAAGCCCTAGCGGAAAGTTTAGTGCGGGTCTGATTTCAGAAGGAAGCTGCGTCGGAAGTTGGCATCAGTTTGCCAGCTACGATGAAGCCGCAAATTTCGCTCGCGAACTGGTCTTCAAATTGGAGCCTAGTCCGAGCCAGGATCGTCCCGCTGCGGGAATAGTAGTGGCTCTGCTGCTGCTGATCCCAGTCTACATCGTAACCCTCTGGCTACTGGCATGACCAATAAATCACCCAACTTCAAACGTGAAGCGGCCATCGACTGGCTGCTCTTCACGCTCGTCCTGCTCGTCATCCTAATGATGCCTTGCTAACCCCATTAACTTAGTTAAACCATACCATGACAAACCTTGAACAATTCTCTCGTGCGCTAGATAAAGTAATAGCCACATCTCCTGCACCTACTCGCACAGCAATCATTGACAAAGATGTGACACTGAAAGATGTGCAGCAGTATTTGCCGAGCAACTACGGTGCGTTCCGTAGACCTGATGGTCGCGTTCAGGTGACCGGGCGGGACTCTCACGGCTGGACGCTTGACGGCTATGTGATACCTCGCCTTGCCTCTGGATTGATCCCAGCAAAGGAGGTCATTAGTGAGTGACCGTAACAACC